>Ga0209137_1001372_pt1 | contig 23130 bp, 21 predicted proteins | sample SaaInl5LU_22_DNA_FD_184642 | JGI IMG/M metagenome (GOLD analysis project Ga0209137, IMG submission 184642) | Marine microbial communities from expanding oxygen minimum zones in the Saanich Inlet - ESP_105LU_22_DNA (SPAdes) (version 2) | ecosystem: Environmental > Aquatic > Marine > Intertidal...
TTCTCATTTTTCTGTGGAATGGTATCAGCAATAACCAATTCCTCCAACGCACTGTTGGCAATACGCTCTTGAGCAGGTCCGCTCAAAACACCGTGCGTACAATAGGCACGTACAGTTTTGGCACCTTTCTCTTTGAGCATTTCTGCGGCTTTCACTAACGTACCGCCAGTGTCTACCATATCATCTACTAAGATGACGTTCTTTCCTTCTACTTCACCAATCACGGTCATCTTATCGATAACGTTCGCTTTCTTGCGTTGTTTGTAGCAGATTACAACCTCAGCCTCTAGCTTACTTCCATAGGCGTGGGCACGTTTCGCACCACCCATATCAGGGGAAGCAATACATAGATCTGTCAAACCCAACGATTCGATATCTTCAATGAACAAGTTTGAGCTGAACAAGTGGTCAACGGGAACTTCGAAGAAACCTTGAATCTGATCAGCATGTAGGTCCATAGTCATGATGCGAGTAGCACCTGCTGCCATAAGCATCTTTGCTGCGAGCTTCGCACCTATCGGTACACGTGGCTTATCTTTACGGTCTTGGCGTGCAAGTCCAAAGTAAGGAATCACGGCAGTAATATGTTTCGCAGATGCTCTTTTAGCCGCATCACAAAGCATTAAAAGCTCCATCAAATTATCTGCTGGAGGATTTGTACTCTGGATGAGGAATACACGATGCCCGCGAACTGTCTCCTCAAATGAAGGACAAAATTCTCCATCGCTAAAGTCCGTGATCTTCACATTTCCCATAGGAATACCATAGCTCTCCGCAATGTTTTTAGCGAGTTCCATAGTGTGACGACCGGCGAATATCTTTGCTTCAGGTAGCATCTGTGCTGTGTATCAGTGTTATTAATGCAGTTTACGCACCTCCGAAGAGGGGTGCAAATGTAAGTAAAAGAACATAAATCACCGACGAAAAAACAAAGCGTTTAAAATTCTTTGCGGAAAAGTTAGGAGAAATGGAAAAGCCACGTATTTTTGCCGTCCAATTCCACGGAAGCCTGGGTGGCGGAATTGGTAGACGCGCTGGATTCAAAATCCAGTTCCTTCGGGAGTGCGGGTTCGATTCCCGCCCCAGGTACTAAAGCCTCGTTCTTTCTTAAGAGCGAGGCTTTTTTCTTTAGAACTCCCTCTTTCTTGATGTGACACAATCTTAAAAGAATTGGTCATAGTGGTTTCCTTGATAAATGCTACTTTCACGTTATGAATAACACCACCACGGTAGAAAAGCAACATCGTTACGATACTGCTTATTTGAAAATGGCCCAAGAATGGGCACAGCTTAGCCATTGTGAGCGTAAGAAAGTAGGCGCTTTGATTGTTAAAGACCGAATGATTATTTCGGACGGTTTTAATGGGACACCCACTGGATTTGAGAATCCATGTGAGGATGAGCAGAACTATACAAAGTGGTATGTGTTACATGCTGAGGCAAACGCTATTACAAAAGTAGCAAGTAGTCCGGCTAGCGCGCATGGTGCGACGTTATATATCACCTTGAGCCCATGCAAAGAGTGCAGTAAACTCATTCATCAGGTGGGTATTAAGAAGGTGATTTATATGAACGAATACAAGGATCGTAGTGGTCTTGATTTTTTAATTAAGGCAGGAGTTGAGGTTCGCCAAATGACTTTATAGATTGAAAAGAGAAAACGTAGTTCTTTGGGTCGCAGCATTCCTATTATTAGGAGTGTGGATTGGTGGCAACTTCTCTGGTCGCAGTTCTCAACCGGATGCGATGGACACTAAGCTCGTGCGTTTCTTTCGCTATTTAGAGACCGAATACGTAGACTCTCTGGATATAGATGCTCTTTCCGAGCAAGCCATGGATTTGATTCTTAGTGAATTGGATCCACATAGTACCTACATTACCGCCGATGACGGAACGCAAATGTCAGAGCGCATGAATGGTGGTTTTACGGGAATCGGTGTGGAATTTTCCATTAAGAACGATACGCTTGTTTTCCTTCATGTGATGACCAACAGTCCTGCGGCGGATTATGGAATCTTACCAGGAGATCGGGTGTTTGCGATAGATGGCGATACAATCGTTGGGTCTACGTTGACCAATTCCAAGGTGACTTCACTGATCAAAGGACCGACAGGTTCTTATGTAGATTTTAAAATCAAACGTGGTTCCTTACTAGTGGATGCATCTGTTCAACGTGGTCAGATACCCATAAAAAGTGTATACAACAAAGGAGTTAAAGATGGTATAGGTTATCTGCGTGTAGAACGTTTTGCAGAGACGACACATGACGAATTTTCTGCGACGTTACAACGTCTAGAAATGGATAGTATGCGTGCGGTGATCATTGACTTACGTGACAATCCTGGCGGGTATTTGCATGAAGCGGTGGCCATGGCAGATGAGTTTTTAGTAGATGGTCAGAATATAGTCACTACGAGGTACCGCAATGGAAAAGAACATACCTCGGTGGCAGGATCGGGAGAGTTGTTTGAGGATTTGCCCGTACACATATTAATCAATGAAAATTCTGCCAGTGCGTCGGAGGTGTTGACGGGGGCCTTGCAGGATCATGATCGTGCTGTAGTTTACGGGAAAACCTCTTACGGCAAAGGTCTGGTTCAGGAGGATAAATATCTCGGAGACGGTTCAAAAGTGAGACTTACAGTGGCATATTATTTTACGCCTAGCGGTCGTAGCATTCAGAAACCGTATAAGGAAGGGGATATTGCGAATGAAGGTGTTTTTCTAAGCGATTCGGGGCGTGTACTTTCGACTAGCGGAGGGATAGAGCCGGATGTGGAATTGGACAATGATTCAAGTTCGTATTTCTGGACCTTCTCCTACGGAACACTCGATGCGTTTGCATATGAATATGTGGATGGCAATCGCACTTATTTTGATGCGCTTTCTCCGCTTTCCGGGCACTTGCAATTTGTGCCTGACACCAATCAGCTGGCTGAGTTTTTAGCATATGGCGGTTATGGAATCGTTTTAGAGGACCTTTCTGTAGAGGATAAAAAGGTGTTGAGCCAATTGTTGCAAGCGGCCATTGCTAGAAATTATTTCGGTTATAACGCATATCGTGATGTTCTCTTAGAATATGATCCAATTCTCAATAAGGTCTACCAGCAAGCGCGTTCCATGTTGCAGTAGTTCTAATTGGCAACTCAATTTCAGAGCATAAAAAAATCCCCGAACAGCGGGCGGCCGAACGGGGATTATATTGAAGTACTTTGAGTACTCTTAGTGCTCGTGACCTTCGTGGTCAGCGTGATCATGACCTTCGTGAGCTTCCTCTGTCATTTCTTCAGTTGCTTCTTCAACAGTAGAATCAGCTTCTTCAGTCATTTCCTCAGTAGCAGTCTCTTCAACTACTTCTTCAGTTATTACTTCTTCCGTTACTGTTTCAGCTTCTTCAGCTGGAGCTCCACAAGCAACCATTGCTACTGCAGCAGCAAGAGCAACAAATACATTTACCTTTTTCATTTTAGCGAATAATAGAGTTAATAATTGTTACTAATGTAATTTAAATCTAGGCGCTTTGAACTCCTTATCAGGAAAGTTTCCCAAGTTGTGCACTTAAGCTAACTTTCTCGTTAACAAGACTTAGTAGTTCTGAGACTGGAATACGGATTTGTTCCATGGTGTCTCTGAATCTAACCGTAACTGTGTTATCTTCCAAGCTTTGGTGGTCAACAGTAACACAAAGTGGTGTGCCGATCGCATCTTGACGGCGGTAGCGCTTCCCAATTGCGTCTTTTTCGTCGTACTGCACCATATGGTCGAACTTCAAACCATTTACGACCTCTCTCGCTTTTTCTGGTAAACCGTCTTTCTTTAGTAACGGAAGTACGGCTACTTTGTAAGGAGCAAGGAACGCAGGAACATTCAGTACAGTGCGGCTTGAACCATCTTCAAGTTGTTCGTTTTGCAAGCTTTTCGAAAGCACAGCAAGGAACATACGGTCAAGTCCGATCGACGTTTCAACGACATATGGAACGTAATTCTCGCCCAATTCCGGATCGAAGTACTGCAGCTTTTTACCACTAAACTCCTCATGCTGTTTCAAATCAAAGTCTGTGCGACTGTGGATCCCCTCAAGTTCCTTAAAACCGAATGGGAAGTTGAATTCGATATCTGCAGCCGCATTCGCATAATGGGCCAATTTATCATGATCGTGGAATCTATAGCTGTCCGTGTCAAAGCCTAGGCTCTTGTGCCAAGCTAGGCGGCGTTCTTTCCACGTTTCATACCACTGCATTTCTGTGCCAGGGCGTACGAAAAATTGCATTTCCATTTGTTCGAATTCGCGCATTCTAAAGATGAATTGGCGCGCGACAATCTCATTTCGGAATGCCTTACCGATCTGTGCGATACCGAATGGGATCTTCATGCGGCCAGTCTTCTGCACATTCAGGTAGTTTAAGAAAATTCCTTGCGCTGTTTCAGGTCGCAAATAGAGGGTCGATGCTCCTTCAGCAACCGAGCCCATCTGAGTTCCGAACATCAGGTTGAATTGGCGTACATCGGTCCAATTCATACTTCCACTCACAGGGCATTTGATTTGCTCGTCTTCGATCAGCTGCTTTACATCGGCCAAATCCTCGGCCTCCATAGCGGTAACAAAACGATCCATGATCGCTTTCATCTTCTCTTGATAGCCTACTACACGTCCGTTTGTAGATAAGAACTCTTCTTTATTGAAGGCCTCTCCAAAACGCTTGGCTGCTTTCTTGACCTCTTTCTCAATCTTCTGGCGAATTTTCTCAACGTGATCCTCGATCAATACATCTGCCCGGTAGCGTTTCTTGCTATCCTTATTGTCGATAAGCGGATCGTTAAAAGCATCAACGTGCCCAGACGCTTTCCATGTGGTTGGGTGCATGAAGATTGCCGTATCAATACCAACAATATTCTCATGCATTTGTACCATGGCTCCCCACCAATACGCTTTGATATTGTTTTTTAAGAGCGCTCCATTCTGGCCATAGTCATATACTGCACTAAGGCCGTCATATATTTCGCTGCTCTGGAAGATGAAACCATACTCTTTAGCATGGGAGATGACATTTTTAAACTGATCGTCTGACATTTGCTGTATTCTAAATCGTTTTAAACATTGGTATGAGGTTGGTGAAGAAGAGCTTCACGGCAATGGCGAGCAAGATAACACCGAATACTTTCCTTAGGATGCTCAGTCCTCCGGTTCCTAAAATACGCTCGATGCGTTCGGTGTTTTTTAAGACTAAATACACTACGAGCATATTGAGTACGATGGCAATAATAATATTGATGTTTGCGAATTCTGCTCTCAGGGAGACTAATGAGGTCATCGTACCTGCTCCCGCAATCATGGGGAAGGCGATCGGTACAATACTCGCAGTGCTCGGACTTTCCTCCTTATATAAGGTGATTCCTAGAATCATCTCCAAGGCTAGGAAGAATAAAACAAAGCTACCCGCAATAGCAAAGCTCTGAACATCAACGCCTAAAAGCGTTAGGATCTGCTCTCCAACGAATAGAAAGACGATCATAATGATACCGGCGACCAAAGTGGCTTTTTCACTCTGTACATGTCCTACCTTTTTACGCAGGCTAACAATTATGGGGATGCTACCCAAAATATCGATAACCGCAAACAAAATCAAGAATGCGCTCAGCGCATCATTGTAATTGAACTTTAAATCCATGGCGAATTATTTTGCTGCAAAATTAGCTTCTTTCCGTGTTTCTTCAGCGACATCCTTGCGTTAGATTTGCATTATGGTTGAGATCGATAACAAGCTCCTTTCTTCGGAGCTATTCAAGAAGGAGTTTGTGTGCAATCTTAGCGCCTGCAAAGGAGCTTGCTGTGTAGAGGGAAATGCAGGAGCGCCTGTGGATGAGGATGAAGTAAAAATTCTCGAAAAAATCTACCCAAAAGTGGCCCCGTATCTTACTGAAAAGGGAAGACAGTCTATTGAAAAACAGGGCACAAGCGTTGATGGCTTCGGTGAAAAAGAAACACCATTAATCGATGGCAAAGAATGTGCTTACACCATATTCGAAGCCGACGGTACCGCGAAATGTGGTATTGAAAAGGCGCATTTAGATGGTGTGATTGATTGGAAAAAACCCATCTCATGTCATTTGTATCCGATTCGTATAACGAAGTATTCTGAGTTCGAGGCATTGAATTACGATCGCTGGTCCATCTGTAGCGATGCATGCTCGCTAGGGGCAGAGCTTAAAGTTCCTGTCTATGCATTCTTAAAAGAGCCATTGATTCGAAAATACGGTCCTGAGTTCTATGAAGAGGTGAAATCTGCCGCCGATTTTTTAAAACAGAACGATCAGAATTAACAATCTGAGCTGATCGAAATTTTTACCTCACTGTCTTTTCTAAGGCAGGTCTGACCTTGTTCATATCTGAACCCTTTTGAGGTTGTTAATAACTGTGGGAAAAACCCAATTTAGGTTTCTTGATATTCCCTCAAATCGTAGCCACATTTGTAAAGGTCGTTGGCGTGCGCAAACACGCCTCACCACCTAGTCCGCTTACCAAATAAGTAGTTATTTAACTGGTTTACAGCACATTAAATGTTTTTAATGAGGCCTGACGACCGAAAAAATTGCAGCATGCAACAGGAACCAATTTTACAAGAGAACAAAAACAGATTTGTCATCTTTCCTATTCAGCACAGCGATATCTGGGACTGGTATAAGAAGCAAGAAGCTTCTTTTTGGACAGCGGAAGAAATTGACCTTCATCAAGATGTGATGGACTGGAAAAACAAACTCAACGATGATGAGCGTTATTTCCTGAAGCACATTCTTGCATTTTTTGCTGCATCAGACGGCATTGTAAATGAGAATTTAGCTGAGAACTTCGTGAATGAAGTACAATATTCCGAGGCGAAGTTCTTCTATGGTTTCCAAATCATGATGGAGAACATTCACAGCGAAATGTACTCTTTGTTGATCGATACCTTGGTAGACGACGATAAACAAAAAGATGAGCTGTTTAATGCTATCGAGCGCTTTCCCGCAATCAAAAAGAAAGCAGATTGGGCATTGCGCTGGATTGAGTCAGAATCATTTGCTGAGCGCTTGATTGCTTTTGCGGCTGTTGAAGGTATCTTCTTCTCAGGTGCATTCTGTTCGATCTTCTGGATGAAAAAGCGTGGTCTTTTGCCAGGTCTAGCAACTTCAAACGAGTTTATCTCACGCGACGAAGGCTTGCACAGAGATTTTGCTTGCCATCTTCATAACAATCACCTAGTAAATAAGGTATCGACAGAACGTATCACACAAATTATTACTGAAGCATTGGACATTGAACGCGAGTTCATCACAGAATCCCTTCCGGTTAACCTGATTGGAATGAATGCTGGTCTGATGTCGGAATATTTGGAATTCGTTACGGATCACTTGCTCGAGACCTTGAATTGCCCTAAAATTTACAACACCGCAAATCCATTTGATTTCATGGATATGATCTCGTTGGAAGGAAAGACCAATTTCTTCGAAAAGCGTGTGTCCGAATACAAAAAAGCAGGCGTAGGTGAGAGTCAGTCAGATCACAATATTGACGACGCTTTTGGAGCAATGAATTTCTAACAAACCCTGTTGCACACACAATACGATTACACGAAACACACTATAAACTATGATGCGCGTATTAAAAAGAGACGGTCGAAAAGAGCCCGTTAAATTTGACAAAATCACCGCTAGGATTGAAAAGCTTTGCTACGGCTTAAGCGATTATGTGGATCCTATCGCTGTTGCGAAACGTGTCGTTGACGGCGTTTACGACGGTGTTACTACTTCTGAACTAGATAACCTTGCAGCTGAGACTGCTGCTTCGATGACCATCAAGCATCCAGATTATGCTAACCTAGCTGCGCGCATCGCTGTTAGCAATCTGCACAAAAGCACCAAGAAGAGTTTTTCGGATACAGTAACAGATCTCTATAATTATGTAAACCCTGAGACAGGTAAGGCAGCTCCGTTAATTGCGGATGATGTTTATGAAATCATCCAGAGCAATGCAGAGTTCCTCGATTCACAGCTTATTTACGACCGCGACTTTTCGTACGATTACTTCGGTTTCAAAACCCTAGAGCGTTCTTATTTACTTCGCATGCACGGGAATATCGTAGAGCGTCCACAGCACATGTTGATGCGTGTTTCGATCGGTATTCATAAAGAGGATCTAGAAAGTGTAGTCGAGACGTATGAGCTCATGAGTAAGAAGTTCATGACCCATGCTACTCCTACTTTGTTTAACGCTGGTACTCCGAAGCCACAAATGTCCTCTTGTTTCCTTTTAACAATGCAGGATGACAGTATTGACGGTATCTACGATACGCTAAAGCAAACTGCGAAAATCTCACAAAGCGCCGGGGGTATAGGGCTTAGCATACACAATGTACGTGCAACGGGTTCTTATATCGGAGGAACTAATGGGACCTCAAATGGTATTGTACCAATGCTTCGTGTATACAATGATACTGCACGTTACGTGGATCAAGGTGGAGGTAAGCGTAAAGGATCGTTTGCAATCTATGTTGAGCCATGGCATGCTGATATCTACGAGTTCTTAGACTTGAAAAAGAACCACGGTAAAGAAGAGATGCGCGCTCGTGACTTGTTCTATGCAATGTGGATTCCAGATTTATTCATGGAACGCGTTGAGAAAAATGAAGAATGGACCTTAATGTGTCCAAACGAATGTCCAGGATTATTTGATTGTCATGGTGACGAGTTCGTTGCCCTGTACACAAAATATGAGGCAGAAGGAAAAGGGCGTCGCACAGTAAAAGCACGTGAAGTATGGGCGAAGATCATGGAGAGCCAGATCGAAACCGGTACGCCTTACATGCTGTATAAGGATGCTGCAAACCTTAAGTCAAACCAGCAGAACTTAGGAACCATCCGTTCATCGAATCTTTGTACGGAAATCTTGGAATACACCTCACCTGATGAAGTTGCGGTATGTAACCTCGCGTCCATAGCGCTTCCAATGTTTGTAAGTGAACACGGGACTTTTGACCACGACCTGTTGTTTGATGTTACATATAAAGTGACTAAGAACTTAAATAAGGTAATTGATCGTAATTACTATCCTGTTGTAGAGGCTAGGAATTCAAACATGCGCCATAGACCTGTAGGATTAGGTGTTCAAGGATTAGCAGATACTTTTATTAAGCTCCGTATGCCTTTCGACTCGGAAGAGGCTAAGTCGCTCAATAAGGACATCTTTGAAACTATGTATTACGCTGCAGTGACTTCATCAAAAGATCTCGCGATTAGTGAAGGAGCTTATGAAACATATGCAGGAAGCCCAATTTCAGAGGGCAAATTCCAGCACAATTTATGGGGAGTAGAAGATAACGAACTCAGTGGACGTTGGGACTGGGGTACACTACGAAAAGAAGTTGCAGAACACGGTGTGCGTAACTCCTTGCTCATGGCACCTATGCCTACGGCATCTACCTCACAGATTCTTGGAAACAATGAATGTTTCGAGCCGTATACCTCAAACGTATACACGCGCCGAGTCCTTTCCGGTGAATTCATTGTAGTGAACAAGCATCTCTTGCATGACTTGATAGAACTTGGTCTTTGGAACGACGATATGAAAAACGCTTTGATGGCCACGAATGGTTCTGTTCAGAATATTGACGGTGTACCAGAAAACATCAAAGACATCTATAAAACGGTTTGGGAGATTTCAATGAAAGATATCCTTGATATGGCTGCAGACCGTGGGATGTTTATTGATCAGAGCCAAAGCTTGAATTTGTTCATGGAAAGTCCGAACATGGGTAAGCTTACATCAATGCACTTCTATGCATGGAAGAAAGGTCTAAAGACAGGTATGTATTACTTACGTTCTAAGGCTGCTTCATCCGCGATCAAGTTCACCGTTAAGAAAAATGCACAAACGGACATGAGTCCAGGTGTCAGCGGAACAGCGTCTTCAGAGACAGTTGATTCTTCAGGGGCTAAAGCAGCACCCAGTGCAAGTGATGTAGAAGCACGCGTTCAAGCTCAAAAAGCTGCTATTGCAAGTATGAGCGATGACGTAACAGCTGAAGAGAAGATTGCTTGTTCGATCGAGAATCCAGACGATTGTGTTTCATGCGGTTCGTGACCCTGATTTTTAAATTATAGGTAGAAGCCTCGGATTTTAGAATTCGGGGCTTTTTTCTGCGCTAAAGCATCGATAATGCTTATAAACAAAGGGTTTTGGGGTGTGTAATGCTCTTAAATTGAGCAGTTTAGTCTGTAATATTTGGTTTTAATGGACAAAATATGTAAATTAAGAGTATAATACTAAAAACCACACGCTTATGCCTACTAAATCAGTACACCACAGAGCCCATAGAGGGCATGGCCATGCTCGGCCGGTAAACAAAGAGCCTAAGATGACAAAAGCACAACTCTACGCCCAAATAGGCTTAGTGATTGTAATCATAGCTGGTATTGTAGCTATGGCTTTTGTAGTTTCTTAATGATTTAAGAAACTAAAGGGTTTTTGATTTGCCGCCGTTATCTTTGGGGCATATGAAACGACTCTTTCAAATTTTTGGTGGCGGACTAGGATGGACCCTTGGCGGACCCATAGGGGCTATCATTGGTGTCGCTCTTGGAAACAAATTACATGGAGCCATAGAAGGGGAGGCGAGTACAGCGCGCTCTCAAGGCTCGAATACTTCTCATAGACCAAGTGATTTTCACATATCACTTTTAGTACTTGCTGCCAGAGTAATCAAAGCCGACGGTAAAGTTGAGCAACGCGAGCTTGATTTTGTGCGCTCTCAATTTGTTGCGATGTTCGGTCGAGACAAGGCTAATGAAAGTTTTCGGTTGTTTAAGAGCATCGTGGATCAACCGATACCACTTACCAAAGTGTGTAATCAAATCAATGGGTTTACCACGCACAGTACCAGAATACAGCTTATTCACTTCTTATTCAAACTCGGTCTAGCCGATGGTCACCTGCACGAAGATGAGATCAGTGAAATACGTCGCATAGCGCAGCATCTTCGCGTTAATCATTATGATTTTGTGTCCATCAAAGCCATGTTCGATAAGGACCAGGATCAGGACTGGGCATTTAAGGTGCTTGAAGTGTCGGTCGATGCCACCGAAGCAGAAGTCAAAAAAGCTTACCGAAAGATGGCAATGAAGTACCATCCTGATCGTTTAGTCGATTCGGGTGAAGACGTACAGAAAGCAGCACAGGAAACGTTCTTGAAAGTACAGGAGGCGTACGACCACATCTGTAAAAACAAAGGCTGGAACTAATGGGCGGATTATCCACTATCAAAAAGCCTGTTGCTCAGGAAATGCGTTCGTTTGACGACAAGTTCAAGGGTCACATTTCCTCCAAGGTTGCTCTAGTGGATCAAATCATGCGCTATATGGTTCGTCGAAAGGGAAAGCAGATTCGCCCAATACTTGTGTTCCTAACAGCCAAACTCACAGGAGAAGTTAAGGAAAGTACCTTTGTAGGAGCTTCTCTTATCGAGCTCATGCACACTGCAACTCTAGTCCACGATGATGTTGTAGATGATAGTGATATGCGCCGCGGCTTCTTCAGTATTAATGCCTTATGGAAGAATAAAATCGCTGTATTGATCGGTGATTACCTCTTGAGTCGCGTATTGCTTTTGGCCGTAGATTCTAAGGAGTATGAGCTTTTAGGCAGTGTAAGTACTGCCGTAAAGAGTATGAGTGAGGGTGAGCTTCTACAGATTGAAAAGGCGCGAAAACTAGACATTACAGAAGAGGTCTATTACGAGGTCATTCAGCAGAAAACAGCGATTCTCATTGAAACGTGCTGTGTTGTAGGAGCGCAAAGTTCGGGGGCATCAAATGAAGTCAAGGAGGATTTACGAATATTTGGTAGAGAATTGGGACTTGCTTTTCAAATCAAGGATGATTTGTTCGATTTTGAAAAGGTAAACCTCACTGGTAAGCCAGCGGGAATTGATATCAAAGAGCAGAAAATGACGCTTCCTTTGATTAATGCATTAGCAAATTCAAGCGATAAAGAGCGTAAATACATCATTCGTACCATTAAAAAACATCATGCACGTCCTAAGAAAGTTCAAGAGGTGGTAGACTTCGTGAGAAATTCAGGTGGATTAGATTATGCACGTGTTAAAATGGAAGGGCATTTAGATCGGGCAAGAGAAATTCTCGCTAAATTCCCGGAGTCGGAGGAGAAATCAGCCCTAGAAGAGTTGATCGTCTATACCGGCAAGCGAAAGAAATAACCTCATAATCTCAGTTTTAATATGGAAGAAATTTTAGGAGTCTCTCAGGAGACCGTAGTTACTAATGCCTTATCCTGGGGTAAGCAGCTGATTGTAGCAGCACTTATTTTATGGATTGGGATGCGTATTGTCAAAATCATGCTTCGAGGATTTAATAAGGCGATGCAGCTCCGTGAATTGGATAAAAGCCTGGCCTCATTTTTAGAATCGTTGTTAAAGATGGCGCTTCAAGCATTTGTAGTTATCGCAGCTATTAATCAACTAGGAGTAGCTACCACAAGTATTGTTGCTGTTTTAGGTGCTGCCGGTTTAGCGGTAGGTATGGCACTGAGCGGTACATTACAGAACTTTGCAGGTGGTGCTATGATTTTGATGTTCAAGCCATTTAAGGTTGGGGATTTTATCGAGGCTCAAGGATATTCAGGATCAGTTCAGAGCATTCAGATTTTTGTGACGACGTTGACAACTCCAGACAATAAAAAGATCATTTTGCCTAACGGTCCCTTAAGTAATGGAAGCTTAGTAAACTTCAGTGCGCAGGAGACTAGACGAGTGGATTGGAGCTTTGGGATTGGTTATGATGCGGATCTAGATGAGGCTAAAGCAACCGTTCGGAATTTATTGGAGACAGATAGCCGAGTTCTTAGAGATAAAGGGATAACGGTGGAGCTTGGTGCTATGGCAGACTCTTCAGTGAACCTGACGACTCGCGCGTGGGTTCAGGCTTCGGATTACTGGGATGTGCATTTTGCGATAAACACCGCAGTGTATAAAGCGTTTAATGAAAAAGGAATTTCTATTCCATATCCGCAAATGGATGTACATTTGCATCAATAATTTATTTTTCACTCAGCTTGCAAGGCCACCTTTAGGGGTGGCTTTTTTTATGCATTAGCGTATCTTGCATTCCTATGGCACGCATCCCACAAGAAACTATTGAGCAGATCTTTTCTACCTCTCGTATCGAGGAGGTGATAGGTGAGTTTGTAGATTTGAAGAAATCGGGCAGCAATCTCAAGGGCTTGAGCCCTTTCAACAATGAGAAGAGCCCAAGTTTTATGGTGAGTCCGGCGAAGCAGATATTCAAGTGCTTCTCGTCGGGTAAAGGAGGAAATGCCGTGACCTTCTTGATGGAATTGGAACAGCTTTCGTATCCAGAGGCGCTGAGATGGATTGCCAAAAAGTACAATATTGAAGTTCCTGAAGCGCGGCCGCAAACCTCTGAGGAGATAGAGGCTGGGAATATGCGTGAGGCGGTTTATCTGATTACCGAGGTAGCTTCAAAATTCTATTCAGATCAAATGCTAAACACGGATAGTGGACGAGCGATTGGACTGAGTTACTTCAAAGAGCGCGGTTTTACTGACGAGACGATAGCAAAATTTCATTTGGGATATAGTCCTGAGCAGAGTACAGCCTTTGCGGACTATGCGCTTAAAAACCAATACAGCGAAAAAGCACTTGAAGCTTCAGGAATATCCATGAAGAACGATCGGGGCTGGTACGACAGGTTCAGAGGACGCGTTATGTTTCCGATTCATAGCGTCTCAGGTCGAGTATTAGGTTTTGGTGGTCGTATTCTACAGAGTAATGCGAAAGCGGCCAAATACTTAAACAGCCCGGAAAACCCCATATATCACAAGAGTAAAGTCTTGTATGGGTTGTACCAAGCGAAGCAAGAGATCGTGAAGCGCAATGAGGCTTTCCTGGTAGAGGGCTATACCGATGTATTGAGCTTTTTCCAAAATGGAGTGCATAATGTAGTGTCCTCATCAGGTACAGCCTTGACAGAAGGGCAAATCGCGATGATCAAGCGTTACACGCCTAACATTACGTTGCTTTTTGATGGAGATGCCGCTGGTATTCGTGCAAGTTTCCGCGGGCTTGATATGATGCTTGAGCAAGGCGTAAATGTTCGTGTAGTTTCTTTTCCTGATGGAGAAGATCCCGATAGTTTTGCGCAGCGCCATACCCAGACTGAGCTAGAAACCTTTTTAGCCTCTGAACGTAAGGATTTTATCAGCTTTAAGACCAGCATCTTGATGGCCGATGCAGCAGGGGATCCCCTGAAGCGTGCTGAGATGATTAAGGATATTGTCGCAAGTATAGCGAAGGTTCCAAATAGCATTTCCCAGGAGGTGTTTATTAAAGAAGCGTCTAAGATTTTAGATGTAGATCCAAGAGCACTGTATGTTGAGCTCAACAGGCTGCTAGGGGTCCAAGAGCGCATCGCAAAGAAGAAGCAGTCAGAAGCTCCCCCGATGGAGGTTCTCCCCCCGGAGGCAGCTCCTGAGACGAGAGTGCATGGATACATGCAAGAAGAGCGTCTGATTCATTTATTGATTGCAAAGGGAACTGCAGCAATGTTGGAAGAAGGCTTAGAGGAAGAAGACGCTGTTCCGATCACGATTGCCGAATGGGCTATCGACGAGATTGAAGAGGACAGCATTACGTTTGTCACTCCAGTTTTCGCCAAAATCTATGCGATGTTACTTGAAGAAGTGGATGGGGAGCATATTCCAGGGCACGATTGGTGGGTACGTCAGGAAGATCCTGAGGTGATCGCTGTGGTTACCGAGGCATTGACAGAAAAGTATACGCTTGCGAATTGGGCAGCGAAAGAAATTTATTTGCCGAACGAACAAAACACCATGTTTCCGCTGGTAAAGGAGTCGACTTTCCGGCTTAAATACGTGCACGTCGAGCGTAAATTGATGGAGCTCAGGTCCTACTTAAGTCAAGAAAATGTAGACATGGTCTATTATCTGAATGAGTTCTCGAAGTGGAACAATCTTCGACAACTGATCAACGAGGAACTTAACCGCGTGGTCTGATATTTAGGTGTCCAGTAATAATATTTCGAGCCTCGATAAGTCGCTCGTCGTAAGTTTGGGCTGTCAGAACATGATATTTTGCGTTGGTTTCTTCTAGGAGTTGAATGTATTTTTCGTGGAGAGCGAAACGTCGGTGTTTATCTACCCGCATCCCATCGTCAACCCAAGTAGTATTCGGTGCGCACAGTAAATAAATATTGTGTTGGAGAACCGTTTTTAATATAGGTGAAGAATCATTCCATGCATCTTGCCCCCAAACTTCAAGGGTTAGATGGTCTGTATCGAAAATACAAGTTTTTGAGATCGGGTCGAAATACTGGTGGGCCTGTTCGGTGGCCAATTGACCCTGGACGATTTCATGAAAAAGAGTTTTTGGGAAATTTTCAAAGTCGATTTCACTCTTTTGATCTTCTAAAAAGGTTCGTGCAAATTCCGGGGCATGATCGAGGTGAAGTTCAGCAGCTACGCGCTCAGAGAGCGAACTTTTGAAAGTGCTTTCAGTCCCAGTAAAAATGAAGTGCATTACAGGTCGATGTTATAGTTTTTTAATGATTGATCGCTCCATCTTTTCAAGTTAGGTTCTTCAATGGAATGTACCTGGGCAAATTCCTCTATTGAAACATCCTGAAAATGACGCATACCAACTTTTTCCAAGATACGTATGCTAGCACTATTTCCAGATAGCGTCCTTCCTTTTAGTCGTTTTATCCCATTTGATCGTGCCCAGTCGACGACTCTTCTTGCGGCCTCGTATCCATAGCCTTGATTCCAATATTCTTCGAGAAATCGAAACCCTAAGTCGATACCCCAAGGATTGGACTTAAGGCCACACCAACCGATCGGTGTATTGTTTTCCTTTAAACAAACTATCCAGCGCCCGTATCCATCGCGCTGGTAGTTGGGGTAGGTTTGTATGAGTTCTAACGCTTTTTCTTTGGAAGTAAATCCAGTGTCCCCAGTATAAAAAATCACATTGGGGTTCGCGTTAAGGGCTCTAAGCCAAGTAGCGTCGTCTTGGTTCCATTCTCTCAAACGAAGTCTTTCAGATTCGAAAGAGACTAGTGGCTTGCGATGCGTCGCGATACATAGATAGAGGTTTTCAATCTTTCTAAATTGGACTAAACATTGGATGGGCTGAGGTCTTTGTTGACAGGTTTGTGTCACCCAAGCGATGCCCCATCCTTCGGCTGTCCACGGATTCCATTGTATGCTGTTAATGTGCAAGTGCTTCTTGAAGTCGACGTTGCCGTAGCCATAGAGTTTGAAAAGACTTTCCTTGATGCCCCAGATGAATTGTAATTGGTCCTGTTCAGGCATTACAAACTTTGACTTTTCGTCTTCGCAAGTGAATTTATGTCCAATTCGAACGATTTGCGCTCTGCTACTTTCCAAATCGATACCGACCTCAAGTTTCTCAGAAAAGATTGCGGCAGCACCTTCGCTGCAATGCGAAAGGCTTACAAACCCGTCCGGATGTACAGGCTTTTTATGGTTGAATTCTAGTGTTTGAAGTGGTCTGTCACCGAGTGCGATATCTAACGCAGAACGGCTTTGGATAAAGCGTTCCCGTACTTTATGATTGGTGAGAGTGGCGTATCTTTCTGAGTCTTTAAGACTAAATTGGCTCGGATCAATCCACCTATCTTCTGAAGGATTCACGCAAAGGTGTATGTCCTTATTTAAAAGAGAAAAAGCGGAAGATTTCGTCATAGTGATGAACCGTTTGATAGGTCGATACGTTGTGTATCTTTGTAGCAAATTAATAAAAGAACATGAGCGAAACTACGCAGTACGTTCCGTACAAAGTTAAAGATATGTCATTGGCCGATTGGGGTCGAACAGAAATCAAATTAGCAGAAGCTGAAATGCCAGGTCTTATGGCACTCCGTGAGGAGTTCGGTCCAAGCAAGCCTTTAGCCGGTGCACGCATCGCAGGGTGTTTGCACATGACCATCCAAACAGCGGTTCTTATCGAAACGTTGGTGGAATTGGGTGCTGATGTTACTTGGTCTTCATGTAACATTTTCTCTACTCAAGATCACGCTGCTGCTGCTATCGCTGCTGCCGGCATTCCTGTGTACGCTTGGAAAGGTATGAACGAGGATGAGTTCAACTGGTGTATCGAGCAAACGTTACATTTTGGTGAAGACCGTCAGCCATTGAACATGATCTTGGATGATGGTGGTGATTTGACAAACATGGTGTTTGATGAGTTCCCAGCATTGGTTGAAGGGATAAAAGGGTTGTCTGAAGAAACGACTACTGGTGTTCACCGTCTTTACGAGCGTGAGATCAATGGTACTTTGGTACTTCCTGCGATCAACGTAAACGATTCAGTTACGAAATCGAAGTTCGATAACAAATACGGTTGTCAAGAATCTGCAGTGGATGCGATTCGTCGTGCAACGGATGTAATGATTGCTGGTAAAGTAGCGGTTGTTGCAGGTTACGGTGATGTAGGTAAGGGAACTGCAGCTTCATTACGCGGTGCAGGTGCACGTGTTATTGTGACAGAGATCGATCCGATCTGTGCTCTCCAAGCTGCTATGGACGGATTTGAAGTGAAGCGTATGGCTACGGCTATTCCACGTGCTCAAATCATCGTTACAGCTACAGGTAATAAGGATATCATCACTGCTGAGCACTTTAAGTTGATGAACGATAAGACCATTCTTTGTAATATCGGTCACTTCGATAACGAAATCGATATGGCATGGTTGAATGGTACCTATGGTGATACTAAAAAAGTAATCAAGCCTCAGGTAGACCTCTATAATGTTGACGGCAATGAAATCATCGTTTTGGCAGAAGGCCGTTTGGTGAATTTAGGTTGTGCAACGGGTCACCCTTCTTTCGTAATGTCAAACAGCTTTACGAACCAAGTCTTAGCTCAGTTAGAGCTTTGGTTGCGTAGCGATCAGTACGAGAACAAGGTATACGTCTTGCCGAAGCATTTGGATGAGAAGGTTGCTGCCTTACACCTGGAGAAGATCGGTGTAGAGCTTGAAACTCTTCGTACTGACCAAGCCGATTACATCGGTGTGAAAGTCGAAGGACCATTCAAACCAGAACACTACAGATACTAAATCTACTTCCAACGGGGCCGCACAGCGGCCCCGTTGTTGTTTTAAGGAGAATTTTTGTTGAGTGGCAGTTGCCAATTGGCATAGTTTTTCTGACCTTATAAGTCTTATGAAGAGTAGGATACTTTATGTACATCAGCGTATAGCGCTGCTTATTTGCCTAGCAACCTCTAGCATCGCGCTTCAAGCCCAAAACAGTTTGACCGTTGGTGAAATGGATGTTGGCATATTGGCGTCGTACCACACCATCATCACTGACCCGACAAATTTGGTCTTTGGCGAAGAATATGAAGTAGGTGGATACCTCCAGGATATGGATAATGGAGGGGTTATCGCTATTACTACCTCGTACATCCGCAATGGAGCTTTTGGGACGAACATAGCTCTTCCACAGAATAACTACGCAATTGGAAAGTTTACCTCGGCGAAAATGCGCTTTGGGCTTTTGAAAGAGCTCAACTCATTTGATGTGTTTGCGAGCGTAGGTTTCGGTTGGATTTCTGGCGCCGATTATGCGGATAAGCAAGGTGCCTATGACCTGCTGTATTTAGATGCAGAGAACCCCGTAGGTGTTTTTTCTATACCTATTGGTCTAGATGTGCAGTGGTATGGTTTTGACGGCAGTATCAACGCCCTAGGCCTCAAGTATGAGATTAATGGGTGGAACAACTACCTCGGCGTAGGGTTTACCTATCTCTTGTAGGATGCAAGCGTCTACTAGCAACTCATTTTCGCGTGCTTTTCCTTGGATACTCTTTTGGGTTCATGGTATAAGCCAACTGATGATGTGGGTGGATGAAGGGTACTATGACTTTCGTTGGATGTCGGACGGTTGGAATTGGGTGATTTACTTTGTCTATACAACAGTGGTGGTTCTAACAGCAGCTGGTTTTTACAAGCTCTTCTTCTCAAAACAAAACGGTCATCCTCTCAAAACGGGTATATCAATCATTGTGGGCTTCGTCTTCGTGGTGCTCTTGTTGCTTGTAATATGGATGCTTAGGTAGTGTACAGTCTACCTTCGTATCATAAAAAAGCCCGAATTTCAAGAAGAGATTCGGGCTTTTTTATGGGTTCTACAGTGTGAATTAGCTTCCGCAAGCTTCACATTCTGGATCATCGATGCTGCAAGCTTTTGGTTGTTCTGCTTGCTCTAGTTCTTGGACGAAAGATGCGAATGAATCATCCATTCCGAAATCGTTAGTGCTCATAGTATTGTTCTTTTTGTTTTAGACTCACTTCTAAACTAACAATTCATTTGTCAGAAGCTAAGGAAATCAATAGAGCGTTATTAACAATTTGCTTTTTTGATTCTGTGGGAGTTAGCCTTCAAATTTTTGATAACTCAGCTTGGGTTGGTGTAAAAGTGGAGATCTAAAAATGCAATTTTGAGTAACAACCTTGTACCTAATCATTCTTATGCGCTTCTCACTATCTCTATTGCTGATTTTTGTAACCTATTGTTTATCAGGACAAAACACTTCTCGAAAAGCGTATATCGCGAAATATTCTCAAATTGCTGTGGATGAGATGAATAGAACTGGTGTGCCAGCTTCAGTCACTTTAGCGCAGGGGATATTAGAGAGCGGAAACGGTCAAAGCGATTTGGCGAGTCGCTCGAACAATCACTTTGGGATTAAATGTCACTCGAGTTGGACAGGAGCTAAAGTGTATCACGATGATGATGAAAAAGGCGAATGTTTCAGGAAATACAAAAAGGTAGAGCATAGTTTCGAAGACCATAGTGATTTCCTGGTTCGTGGCTCGCGTTATGACTTCTTGTTTGAATTGGACCCTATGGATTATAAGAGTTGGGCGAAGGGTTTGAAAAAGGCAGGATATGCCACGGCGCCTGATTATGCGAATCGACTTATTGCTATTATTGAACAAGAGGCCTTATATACCTATGACCATATAGGTGAACGGCTCGTTGAGGCTTCTACAGATTCTTCGAGAATAGGTGCTACGGTGAATGGTCCCACTCTCAATGGTAAGGGGAAGCCGGTGAAGAATGCTAAAAAGCGTTTTGTGATTCATCGGGTGAATAACCTTCCGAAATTGGCTCCGTTTGTAGTTCTTTTAGAAGATGAGCGAATTGAATTTATTGCGGACTCTTTACACATGCGCGTTGAAGTTTTATTAAACATCAATGACGCGAGTTGGGAGACAAAATTTAAAGCAGGCGACCGTATTTATGTCGATTACAAAAGGAATCGTGGAAGGACTAAAACGATTCTAGTTCGGCCAGGACAAACAATGCGTGAGATCGCTCAGCAGGAAGGGGTACTTTTAGAAAAGCTCTACAAATACAACGATATGCAGGTTGGAGAACAACCCGCAGGTGCTTCTGTCATTCGATTGCGTCCTTGGGGTATTTTCGAAAAAAAGTATTGAGTTTTTTTAGCTTAGTGCATTGAGTGGATTTTTAATAATGCGCTCAAATTAGTACTTATATTCCCTCGTTTGGAGAAGAATTGTAATCGAACGAGCTATTTAGGTTCTTTGTACTCCAAGCGAATAAACCTATGGAATATTTTAAAAAGTTGCGCGAAGCGATATATAAACACGTATTGTTGTTTGCCTTGACTTTGTCGGGAATCGTGGGATATGTTGATAGTTGGTATAATACAAACCCAGTCTTTGAGGTTTTAACCTTCACCATTCACACGACCTTGGTGGTATATCTATTCCTCTCATTCCACAGTCCAGTTGTTGCTCGACGCGGAAAATTGATCGATTTAGAGATAGGTATGGTCATACTCGGTGCAATCATGAGCTTGTTCTTTATCCCAGTAAATGATACGTTGTGGTATGCTGGTCTATTCTTTTTATTGTTGGTTCGAATAGTAGTGTTTGCCTTGTCCCATACGGATAAACAGGCACTACGAGCAACCGCCTTAGGTATGGTACTAGTCTTCCTTGCCTTGGGATCAAGAATTGCCGGTTTAGAGTCTGAAAAGGTATTATGGGTAGCCGTAAAAACAAACGTTTTCTCTAGGGTAGTGATTATCATATATATGATAGTCACCCTGATTAAGATGTACAGAGAAGTGGAAGAGTCCTTGAACACTAAGAACTTACTTACAGAAAAAATGAAGGAGAAGTCTTATTATACCAACTCCTTCGCTTTGGTGAGTCATCACCTAAAGACTCCGTTGAGTACAGCGTTACTTACACTAGATGTAGCTCAGTTTAGAAAAGATCCTGACACAGGTAATTATACCTTCAGTGAAAAAGAGGTAGCTCGACTTCAGAAGTCAATAGGGATGGTAAATAAGATGGTAACGGAGTTGGTAGTCAACCAGAAGGCGGTTAATCAGCTTATACAAACGGACCAATTAGATTTGTCCGAAGTGATAAAGTCCGTTGCCTTGGAGAAGAAGGTAACTGTGGAAATTACGGAGGGCATGAGCAATCAAATCAATCAGGCAGAGGCTTTCTCATTACGGATGGCGCTCACCACCTTCATTGAAAACAGCCTAGTTCACGCCGAAAGTACTCCGGTTGTTACTTTGAAAGAAAATGGAACAGTGCGTATTCAGGATGATGGACCAGGTTTATCACCTCAACTCTTCCAGGCGTATGGTAAAGAGATGATCGGGAATAAAGCATCTTCCGGAATTGGTGTGTATCACACTAGAAAACTATTAAGTGCGATCGGTTGGGAAATGAAATTAATCCCTCATCAAGGATTTTGCGTTGAACTAAGGAAAGAGACCGCGTCGTCCAAGGCTAGTAGGCATGAAGTCAAACAAATGAAGCCAGCGGATTTGATTCTAAAGTCATAATGGTTTTCATGAAGATCTATCTGTTCTGAAATGCGTGGAAGAGCAAGGTCAATAGGTAGCTTATTCCTAACACTGTACTGATCAAGAGTAAGGTGGGCGCCCCCATCCAATGCATCAATTTAAACACCACACTTAGAAGGAATGTGCCAAGTGCCGTAGCACCAATGGTATTAATTTTCTTTTTCATCTTAGCAAGATAGGTCAAATTCTACTGTACATTTGTGCCGTCTCAAAGGGGTGCCTAGAAAGTCCGTTCCGGACCTGCAGGCTGAGATCATACCCATAGAACCTGGGCAGGTAATGCTGCCAAGGAACGATAAGCAATAGATGTGTAATTACACGTTGTTGCCCCTTGACGTGGTTTTAAAACCAATTGTACTCCAATGAAAAGAGTAATTCTACCCGCACTCGCCTTGATGCTGTCTGCAACAGGCCTACGTGCACAATCCAATGAAGCTGCTGATACCATGATAGTTTCAGATCTCCTGCTTCGAACACAGCTAGACGCTGTTGATGTGATCGGCACTTGGGCAAAGAAGGAAGATCCGATTGCCCAATTGAACCTTACGGAAAAGGACCTAGAGTCCGTAAACACAGGTCGAGATTTGCCATATGTCCTTCAGGATGTAGCCGGTGTTGTTAGTTTCTCAGATGCAGGTAATGGCGTAGGATATACCAACATGCGCGTTCGTGGTTCTGACGTCACCCGCATTAATGTTACGGTAAACGGCATACCTATGAACGATGCCGAAAGTCATGGCGTGTTTTGGGTAAATACACCTGATTTAATGTCCTCCACTAAGGCCATACAGTTGCAAAAAGGTGTTGGAGCCTCAACAAACGGCTCTGGTGCTTTCGGCGCTACACTCGGGTTAAGTACCCTAGGAGCTGGAGAAAAAGGAGGGAAGATCATCCTCGGGGCTGGTTCTTATAACATCCAAAGGGCAACCGTTGAGGCAAGTACTGGTCGTACGAATAATGGTTTTTGGATGAACACTAGATTCTCTACCATTACTTCAGATGGGTATGTGGATCGCGCTAGCTCAGATTTACAATCGTATTACCTGAGCGCAGGGTATTCCGACGACAATCATTTTATTGAATTGATTCGATTCGGTGGAGGAGAGCGTACCTATCAAGCCTGGTGGGGTATAGACTCCACTACTATGTATGGTGG
>Ga0209137_1001374_pt1 | contig 23120 bp, 26 predicted proteins | sample SaaInl5LU_22_DNA_FD_184642 | JGI IMG/M metagenome (GOLD analysis project Ga0209137, IMG submission 184642) | Marine microbial communities from expanding oxygen minimum zones in the Saanich Inlet - ESP_105LU_22_DNA (SPAdes) (version 2) | ecosystem: Environmental > Aquatic > Marine > Intertidal...
TTTAATATTAAAATTGATAAGGTTAAAGAATTAGAAAGAGGTCATGCTTTAATTATTAAAAAAAGTGGAGAAGTTTCTATTAAAAAAGTAAAAGAACCAAAAGATAAAAAATCTTGTTCTTTTGAACGTATTTACTTCTCTAGAGGAAGTGATGCAGATATTTATGAAGAACGTAAAAACTTAGGAAAATATGTGTTCCCTCAAGTTTTAGATTCTATAAATTCAGATATTTCTAATTCTGTTTTTTCTTTTATCCCAAACACTGCAGAAACTTCTTTTTATGGAATGACAGAAGCTGCAGAAGATTTATTAAATCAACAAAAAATAGCTAAAATTTTAGAAGGAGGTAAAAGTTTATCTGCTCAAAAAGTAACTGAAATTCTATCAGAAAGACCTCGTTTCGAAAAAATAGCAATTAAAGATGCTAAACTTAGAACTTTTATTGCAGATGATAACTCACGTGACGATTTAGTAGAGCATGTTTACGATATTACTTATGGTGTTGTAAAACCTACTGATAACTTAGTTATTATAGATGATAGTATTGTTCGTGGAACAACTCTTAAAAAGAGTATTATAAAGATTTTAGATAGGCTACAACCTAAAAAAATAGTAGTAGTTTCTTCTGCGCCTCAAATTAGATATCCAGATTGTTATGGAATTGATATGGCTAGAATTGAGGCATTTATTGCTTTTAAGGCAGCTTTAGAATTGTTAAAAGAAACCAATCAATATCATATTATTGATGAGGTTTATAAAAAATGTAAAGCTCAACAATCTAAAGAAGATGTAGATATTATAAATCATGTTAAAGATGTATATAAGCCTTTTACTGCAGATCAAATTTCAGCAAAGATTGCTCAAATGCTAAAAACAGAAGAAATAAATGCAGAAGTTAAAGTTATTTATCAAACAATAGAAGGACTGCATAAAGCTTGTCCTAACCATACAGGAGACTGGTATTTTACTGGTAATTACCCAACTCCTGGAGGTATGAGAGTTGTAAACCAAGCCTTCATTAATTTTTATGAAGGTAATGATGAAAGGGCTTATTAATACCAAACTAATAAATTAAAAAAAGCATCCTAAATAGGATGCTTTTTTACTTTTTAATCTACTTGAAAAGTAATAGGTAAGGTGTATTTTACTTTTACAAATTTATTGTTTTGTCTTCCAGGTTTAAATTTTGGAAGTTTTTGAATAGTGCCAAGTGTTTCTGATTTTAACTTAGGATGAGGAGCTCTAATTTTTATATCTACAACTTCTCCGTTTTTATCAATAATAAATTGAGTAAATATTTTATGTTTTCCAGAACGTAAACCAAGTTCATTAGCTAATGATGTATTAAAATTACGTTGTATAAATTTATTCATTTGTCTATCAAAACACTTTTTGTTTTCTGATTTAGATAAACCTTCACAACCTTTAAAAACAGGAGCTTCTTCTATAGAAATAAAAGGTACATTATCTGGCTCTGGATCTTTAGGAGGTTCATCAAGTTCTATAATCTTATTAACATCTACTTCAATTGGATCATCTATAGGATCATCTATAATGGTCTCTTTTACAAGATTATCTCCTTTTTCTATAGGTTCATCTATTATAAAAACTTCTTTAGTTGGGTTAACCTTAGGTTTTGGTTGTTTTTCTTTTACAAAAACAATGTCTTGATCTGGATCAACAAAAACCTTTTTAGTGGTTTCATAATTTACTTCTGAAAGTTTTTTTTCTTCAGTTTCGTGTTCTATTGCTAGGTAAACAATAAATAACACCAGTACTAGCCCCAACTGGGTAAAAATGGTTGAGAACTTTTCTAATTGTTTGGTAGGTAGTTTTTTTACGTTTTTCATAATTAGAAAGTTTTAAAATGTTAAAACTTTCTTAAGACAATTAACGTGCCAAAAAACAAAAACAGTTCATAATTGGTTTCAATAATAAGGTTAATTATAATTTCTGAGCAACTTTTTCTAGCTCATCATACCAATCTTGTCCAAACTTTCTAACTAAAGCTTGTTTTACAAATTTATAAACAGGCACTTGTAATTCTTTTCCTAAAGAACAAGCATCATCACATATTTCCCATTTATGATAATTTACAGCAGCAAACTCACTATAATCTTTAACTCTTACAGGATACAAATGACAAGAAATAGGCTTTTTAAAGTCAATTTCTCCTTGATTGTAAGCCTCTTCTATACCGCAAAGTGCTGTCTTTTTTTCATCAAAAATAACATAAGCACAATCTGCTCCATTTATTAAAGGGGTTTCTAATTCATCCCATTCACTGGTTATCCAAGCACCTTCTTTTTCTATAACCTCTATACCTTTTTTTCTTAAAAAAGGTTTCACTTTTGGATAAATATCCTCTAAAATTTTAGTTTCTTCTTTACTTAAAGGTGCACCAGCTTCACCATCTACACAACAAGCACCTTTACATGCAGATAAATTACAGACAAAATCTTTTTCTATAATATCTTCAGAAACAATTGTTTTACCTAGTTGAAACATGCTGCAAAAATAATAATATTTTTTACTGTTTATTTTAACTTCCTTAAATTAGTTAACTAATTTTGCAAAAAAATAATCAACTAAAATGAATTTTAATTTTAAAGAAATAATTACTGCTTTTATGGTATTATTTGCAGTTATAGATATTATTGGTAACATTCCAATTATTATAGATTTACGTAAAAAAGTAGGACATATACAATCTGAAAAAGCCTCTTTAATAGCTGGTTTTATTATGATTTTATTTCTTTTTGTAGGTAAAAGTTTACTAAATTTAATAGGCATAGATGTAAACTCTTTTGCTGTGGCTGGTTCGTTTATATTGTTTTTTATTGCTTTAGAAATGATTTTAGGAATTACTTTATATAAAGACGATAGTAATGGCTCTGCTGCAATTACTGCTACTGTATTTCCTCTTGCTTTTCCTTTAATTGCTGGTCCAGGAAGTTTAACAACCTTATTATCTTTAAGAGCAGAGTTTGCAATAGAAAATATAATAATTGCAGTTATTTTAAACGTAATTTTTCTTTACATCGTTTTAAAGACTTCTTCAAAGATTGAACGATTAATTGGTGCTAGTGGTATACAAATAATTCGTAAAGTTTTTGGTGTAATTTTATTAGCAATATCTGTTAAACTATTTGCCCAAAATATAAAGATGTTATTTATTTAATATGATTTTCGATTGTTTAATTATTGGTGGTGGTGTTTCTGGAATGCAGTGTGCTTTGGTTATCGGTTCTGCAAAAAATAAACCTTTTGCTATTGATAAGAAAACAGGAATTATATTACATCAAAGAGCATCTCATTTAGAAAATGCTCTATTTAATAATGTTTTAGGTTTATCACCCAAAACATTAGGTAAAAATATTTTAAAAGAAGGTAAAGAACAACTTTCTAACTTATATCCTCACATCTCTCAAATCGAAAAAGAAAAAGTACTTTCTATCGAAGAAAATGATGGTTTATACACTATTATAACAAATAAAAATAACTATCAATCTAAACTTGTTGTAATTGCTTTAAACTACGCTAAGCCTTTTACTATTAAAGGCTTAGACGAATTTTTAATTCCTCATAAAAAAGCAAATATTGCTAAAGATAGAATTCAATTGCTAAATAAAGACCATCTTATAAAAGCTGGATTGTATTGTTGTGGTACTATAGCTGGTCATAGAAGTCAATTTGCAATAGCTGCAGGTAGTGGAGCTTCTGTTGCCACAGATATTCTAACACTTTGGAATAGAGGCAGCCACACTAAAGTTCACGACAAAATATGATGAATATCATGTTTTAAACCTCTTTAAGTTTATAATTTTATAATCAGAGATCGAATTTAAGATAATTTGAAAACCTCTGGAGGAATAATTATAAATTCAAAAAAGGTTAAAAGATGAAAACAAAAAAGCACCCACGAAAACAGTTAGGTAATTTCAGCAAACTTTTTTTTCAAATTGGTATTGCTTTGTCATTATTTATAATCTACCTTCTAATTGAACATAAAACTTTTGAAAAAGAATATGCAAATTCTTTAGGTGATGTAACATTGGTTAATGAGTTGGAAGAAGAAATACCAATTGTAGAAATGAAAAATTTACCTCCACCTCCTAAAACACCTGCTATTGTGCAACAAATTACAGTTGTTGAGGATGATTTAAAAATCGAAGAAACAATTGTAGAAACTACAGAGACTGACGAAACTCAAGCAGTTATTGTAGTACCACAAGAAATCACAGAGATAGAAGAAGAAGAGGTTGTTGTAGAAGATGTCCCTTTTATGACAATTCAAAATGTACCTATTTTTCCAGGTTGTGAAGGAAATAATGAAGAATTAAAAAAGTGTTTTTCTCAAAAAATTCAATTCTATTTCTCAAAAAATTTTAATGCTGGTTTAGCAAACGAATTAGGATTAAGTGAAGGTAAAAAGAAGCTATTTGTTGTCTTTAGGATAGACCAAAAAGGGACTATTGGTAATGTTAGAGCTAGAGGACCACATCCAGTTTTAGAAAAAGAAGTCATAAAAATAATAAATGATTTACCTCAAATGAAGCCTGGTAAACAAAATGGAAAAGCGGTTCCTGTAAGTTATAGTATTCCAATTACTTTTCAAGTAATGCTATAAAAAAAAGCCAACTCAATTGAGTTGGCTTTTTTTAAATGATTAAATAATATTATTCTACAGTTACTGACTTTGCTAAATTTCTAGGTTGGTCAACGTTTTTACCAAGCATAACTGCTATATGATAAGATAATAATTGAAAAGGAATTGTAGTTAACAATGGAGTTAATGCCTCTTCTGTATCTGGAATTTCAATAACATGGTCTGCTATTTCTTTTACAGTAGTATCACCTTCTGTAACAATTGCAATAATTTTACCTGCTCTTGATTTTATTTCTTGAATATTACTTACTACTTTTTCATAATGACCTCTATTAGTAGCAATTACAAATATTGGCATGTTTTCATCAATTAAAGCAATTGGGCCATGTTTCATTTCTGCTGCTGGATAACCCTCTGCATGTATATAAGAAATCTCTTTTAATTTTAAAGCTCCTTCTAAAGCTACAGGAAAGTTGAAGCCTCTACCTAAATACAAACAGTTTTTTGCATCTTTATAAACTTCAGCTATTTCTTTAACTTTATCGTCAATTTTTAGTAATTCTTCTACCTGTCTTGGTATTAATTGCATTTTACTAATATAATTCTCAAAAGTATGCTTAGCTAAAGAACCATTAGCTTCACCTAACTTCATTGCTATTAAAGTTAGCACAGTTATTTGTGTTGTAAAAGCTTTAGTAGATGCTACACCAATCTCAGGACCTGCATGAGTATAGGCTCCTGAATGAGTTTCTCTTGCAATAGAAGAACCAACAACATTACATACACCATAAACAAAAGCTCCTTTTGATTTTGCTAATTTTATAGCTGCTAATGTATCTGCTGTTTCTCCTGATTGAGAAATAGCTATGACTACATCTTTATTTGTAATAATTGGATTTCTATATCTAAATTCTGATGCATATTCTACTTCAACAGGTATTCTAGCCATATCTTCAAAAAGATATTCACCAACTAAACCAGCATGCCAAGAAGTACCACAAGCAACAATTATAATTCTATTTGCGTTTAAAAATTTATCAAGATGATTTTCTATACTAGACATCTTAATAATCTTTTCTTCATGAAGCATTCTTCCTCTAAAAGTATCAGTAATTGCTTTTGGTTGCTCATGAATTTCTTTAAGCATAAAGTGATCATATCCACCTTTCTCAATTTGATCCAAACTCATTTGAAGTTTTTGAATAGTAGGATCAACTCTTGAATCATCCATGATTTTATGGACTTTGATGCCTTTACCTAATTTTATGATTGCCATTTCTTCATCTTCTAAGTAAATAGCATTTTTGGTAAACTCAACAAAAGGAGAAGCATCTGAAGCTATAAAAAATTCGCTATTATTCTCTCCTACACCAATAGCAATAGGGCTACCTAAACGTGCAACAACTATTTCATTAGGTTTTGTCTTATCAAAAACAGAAATGGCATAAGCTCCAACTACATTTGTTAAAGCTAGCTGAACTGCTTTACCTAATTTACAACCTTCAGTTATTTTTACCTCTTCTATTAGATTTATTAAAACTTCTGTATCTGTGTCACTTTTAAAAGAGTATCCTCTAGAAATAAGTTCTTTTTTAATAGTATCATAATTTTCTATAATACCATTGTGAACTATTACTAAATTTCCAGATTGTGAATAATGTGGATGAGAGTTAACATCATTTGGAACACCATGTGTCGCCCAACGTGTATGACCCATTCCTATATTTCCAATTTTTCTATCAGGCTCACTGTCTGTAATTGCCTCTAAGTCAGAAACTTTTCCTTTGGTTTTAGTAAGGTGCATCTTTTCACCATCATAAATCATTACACCTGCACTATCATAACCTCTATATTCTAATCTTTTTAAACCGTTTATAACGATTGGATAAGCCTCTCTAGGGCCAATATAGGCTGATATACCACACATAGTCTATTTTTTTTGTTAGTTTGTTGATTTATTACTTTTTCTCTGAATATGATATTTTTAATATTGGTTTTTTTGTACTATTCAAACTGTTGAATAATGTTACAGCTTTTGGATTCCAGCTAAAATTATTAAAAATGGTATCTGTACCTGAAACAGGTAAATCTGTTGTGTTAAATGCTTTAATTTTTACATCTGGAAAATCGTTTATTTCTCCACTTGCAATATCAGAAATATAGTCTGTTATGTTAAATGTATAACTTTCAATTTTACCATTATCATCTCTTTGCAAGAATCCTCCAATTCCTCCAAAAAGAGCTTCACTATATGTATCTTTTATTTGACTTGTAATCGTTGATGTTCCTAAGTCATAATATTTATAAAGATATAATCTAGAAGGAACATTTGTGGTGTCTGCAGATTGATTTACGTAAACTGTAACAGTAGCATCATTAATTAACCAATTTTGAGATCTTAAATTACTAATATCATTTGGCGTCATTAATTTAAGTCGACCTTCACTACCAGCTGTTCCTTGTATTTTAACTTCGTTATTTGCTGGATAAGTTCTGTTATCCATATTAAAAGTATTTACTCTAAAACCTGTTAATGGAAAACTATTGTTTTTATAAATTGTATCAACAGGTGAAGTAACATTATTTTCAGTTTTTAAAACTGTATTTGTGTAATAAATTTCTATTGATGGTATTAACGTTGAATTTGTACTATTAAAACTGAAAGAAACTAAAGAGCTTTCATTACCAGAAGCTTCTAAAATTATTCCTCGTAAATAGTCATTAAATGCATCTTGAGATGTAAATTCTGAAGATTCATACTTATCTAAGAAAATACTTTTTATTTCAGTCTCATCTAATGGAATTCTTGCAAAAGGAATTGGAATGGGATTAGATGTTGTAAATGATAATTTAACTGTATCTATATTTGCTACAGAATCATCAAACAGCCTTCTTTTTATAGCTATTAATGTATCATTTTTACTAGGTGTAATTTGATAATCTGGAGTTGCATTTAAATTATTTCCAATCTTTTCAAAAGCATCATTAGATTGGTAACTATTTCTTTTTGTTGGATCTAATGGATTAAAGGCATTCATAAATGTATTTGACCTGTACACATTTAATTTAAATGAGTTAGAGGCATCACCAAAAACAGAATCTAAATCATAGTTATTAGAAGTATCATTTAATAATACTTGATATGGTAATTTAATAAATACAGTATCTATTTTAGTAACTAGAGTAGTATCTGCACCATAAGTATTATCTACAACCTTTAAGTCTGTTAAAACACCAACTTGAGAAACTATTGAAGCTTCTAATTTTTCGTAATCAGAACTATTATAAACCCCTAATAAATATTGATTTAATTGTCTAGATATATTATCTGATTGTAACTTTTCTAATGGACTATTTTCAAGAGAAACTTCTATTTCTATCGAATTTGTATCAAATTTTGTATTGCTAATTACATTAGAACCAATATTTGCAAAGTCTTCTTCGCAAGAAATGATAAATAATATTGAAAAAATGGCAACACCAAGGGTAATGACTTTTCTTAAGATTTTCTTCACTGTAAAAAAATTAATCAACTGCTAATAAATCAGCATAAAAATTTAAATATGTTTCTTTTATATTTTCTGCTTCATATTCTAAAGAAGGTATTTCTTTAGAAGCAACAAAAGAAGTTAATTCTTCGTCAATTGATTCACTCCCATAAATAATAGCATCAGAGTTTTCAATTGCACTTTTAATTATATTAGAATAGTTTGGTGTTTTTAATACTTTAGATTTAGAAGCATCTGTAAGATCAAAGTTAACTTTGTTAACTAAATCATTATTTAAATCTCCTTCAAACCCATTATTGTATACAGAAGTAACAATTTTACTATCTGTAAACAAAGGTTCTTCTTTATAATATTCTTTTAAATAAAGAGGTAATAATGAAGCCATCCATCCATGTACATGGATAATATCTGGAGCCCAGTTTAATTTTTTTACAGTCTCAATTACTCCTTTTGCAAAGAAAATAGCTCTTTCATCATTATCTGAAAATAAATTATCATCTTCATCTGTAAAGACAGCTTTTCTTTTAAAATACTCTTCGTTATCTATAAAGTAAACTTGCATTCTTTCTTTAGGAATTGAAGCAACTTTAATAATTAATGGCATATCTACATCATTAACTACTAAGTTCATCCCAGATAAACGAATTACTTCGTGTAATTGATGTCTCCTTTCATTTATTACCCCAAACCTTGGCATAAAAATACGGGTTTGTACTCCTTTTGAATGTGCGTTTTTTGCAGCCATAAAAGATGTCGAAGACAATTCTGTTTCTGGTAAATAAGGCACTACTTCTGATGACACAAATAAAATTCTCTTGTCCTTCATTAAATCAAACTCTTTTTGTAAAGGTGCAAAAATACAAATTTTTATGCTAATATCGTGTTAATTGTACTAAGTTTGCACAGATTTTACTGCTTATTCAAATGGAACTTTTTTCAGAAAAACAACCTCTAAGAGTTTATTTATCTAAATTAAAAGCACAAAATAAAAGTATTGGTTTTGTGCCTACAATGGGTGCTTTGCATAAAGGTCATTTATCTTTAATAAAAAAAGCAAGTAAAAAAAATGATATTGTTGTTGTAAGTATTTTTGTAAATCCTACTCAGTTTGACAATAAAGAAGATCTTTTAAAATATCCAAAAACTTTAGAAAAAGATTTAGCTCTGTTATCAGAAGTCAATTGTGATATCGTTTTTCATCCAAGTGTAGAAGAGATTTATGAGAATAATGTTTCTTCTAATGATTTTAAGTTTGATGGCTTAGAAAACCAAATGGAAGGAAAGTTTAGAAAAGGGCATTTTAATGGAGTTGGTACAATTGTAAAAACATTATTTGAAATTATTGAACCAGATAAAGCTTATTTTGGAGAGAAAGATTTTCAGCAATTACAAATCATTAAGAAAATGGTTGAAAAGCATAAAATTAATGTAAAAATTAAAGGATGTGCTATTTACAGAGAAGAAGATGGTTTAGCCATGAGTTCTAGAAATGTTCGATTAACACCTACCCAAAGAGAAGCTGCACCTTTTATTCATAAAATACTCAAGAAAGTAAAAAAGAAGTTTAAAACTGAAGAAATCTCAAAAATTAACAACTGGGTAGAGAAAAAATTTAAAGAACATCCAATTTTAGATTTAGAATACTTTACCATTGCTAACGAAAAAACATTAGAAACCTTAGAAACTAAAGAATTCAGCAAAAAAAATAGAGCTTTTATTGCAGTTTTTGCAGGAAAAATAAGGTTGATTGATAATATACAATTAAAGTAATCCTAATCAAAAAATTCCTATTTTTGCAGCATGTTAGTACAAGTAGTAAAATCTAAAATCCATCGTGTAAAAGTTACAGGTGCAGATTTAAATTACATAGGTAGTATAACCATTGATGAAGATTTAATGGATGCTGCAGGTATTATTGAAGGTGAACGAGTTCAAATTGTAAACAATAACAATGGTAATCGTTTAGAGACATATGCAATTCCTGGTCCTAGAGGAAGTGGAGAAATTACGCTTAATGGAGCTGCTTCTAGGTTGGTAGCTGTTGGTGATGTTTTAATACTTATAGTTTATGCGTTTATGGAATTAGAAGAAGCTAAAAAGTTTAAGCCTTCTCTAGTTTTTCCTAACGAAAAAGATAATACGCTTACTTAGTTTTGAATATCAAAAAAATTTTAAAAATTATTATTCCTCTCATTTTGGGAGGATTTTTAGTTTGGTATTCACTTACAATTGTATCTCCATCAGAATTAATTCAATACTTTAAAGATGCTAATTATTGGTGGATAGCTTTAGGTTTGTTTTTTGGTATTTTAAGCCATTTATCAAGAGCTTATAGATGGAAGTTTCTTTTGGAGCCACTTGGTTATAAACCTAAATTTTTAAACTCTACTTTAGCAGTATTAGTTGCCTATTTAATGAATATCTTTTTACCAAGAGCAGGCGAAGTTACAAGAGCAGCTGTAATGAGCAACTACGAAAAAATACCTTTTGAAAAAGGTTTTGGAACCATAGTAGCAGAAAGAATAGCTGATTTAGTTATGATGTTAATTATTATTAGCATCACTCTTTTAATACAGTTTGATTTTATTTGGGAGTTACTAACTAAAGATTTTAATCCAGTAAAATCGATAATTTCTTTACTATTGTCTGTTGGCTTTTTTGTGGGATTATTTTTATACATCAAAAAAGGAAAATCAAAATTTGCTTTAAAAATTAAAAAGTTCTTTTTAGGATTAAAAGACGGAGTTTTAAGCATCTTTAACATGAAAAATAAATGGGCTTTTATTTTTCATACTGTTTTTATTTGGGGTATGTATGTAGCTATGTTTTGGGCAACAATACCTGCTGTTAATGGTTTAGAAGTTCCTGTTGGTGGAGTTTTAATTGGCTTTATTGCTGGTGGTTTATCTATTGCTGCAACTAATGGTGGAGTTGGTTTATACCCAGTTGCTGTTGCAAGTGCTCTAGCTCTTTTTGGGGTTGATAAAATTACAGGAAATGCTTTTGGGTGGATTATGTGGACTGCTCAAACTGCCATGATTATTGTTTTTGGTGGATTAGCTTTTTTACTATTACCTGTAGTAAATAAAAACAAGTAATCTATTTTTACTTCGTAACTTTACTTCTTTAAAATTTTGTATTTCTTAAAGAATGGCTAAAACTAAAACAACTTTTTTCTGTCAAAATTGTGGTACTCAACATGCAAAATGGGTAGGACAATGTGGTGCTTGTAAAGAATGGAACACAATTGTTGAAGAAGTTATACAAAAAGAAGAAAAAAGAGTCTGGAAACAATCTACAACTGCTAAACAAAAAGTAAACAAGCCTTTAAAAATTGCAGATATTGAGCTAAATCCTGAAGAAAGAATTGTAACTAATAACAACGAATTAGATACAGTGTTAGGGGGTGGTTTAGTAAAAGGTTCTGTAACGCTTTTAGGTGGTGAACCAGGAATTGGTAAATCTACTTTATTACTTCAAGTAGCTTTAAATATCAGTCAAAAAGTATTATACGTTTCTGGTGAAGAAAGTCAATCTCAAATAAAAATGAGAGCAGAAAGATTAGAAGCTATCAATTCTAACTGCTTAATTTTAACAGAAACCAATACACAACAAATCTTCAAAAACATAGAAGAAACTGAACCTGAAGTTTTAGTAATAGATTCTATACAAACCTTACACACAAATTCTATAGAAGCTTCTCCTGGAAGCATTTCTCAAATTAGAGAAACCTCTGCAGAATTGATAAAATTTGCCAAAGAAACTGCTACTCCTGTATTATTGATAGGTCATATCAACAAAGAAGGAAATATTGCAGGACCAAAAATTTTGGAACATATGGTTGATGTTGTTTTACAATTTGAAGGCGACAGAAATCATACCTACAGAATTTTACGAAGTCAGAAAAATAGATTTGGATCAACATCGGAATTAGGTATTTACGAAATGCTTTCTGATGGTTTACGAGAAATTTCCAATCCATCAGAAATTTTAATTTCTAAAAAAGATGCAGATTTAAGCGGAACTGCAATCGCATCTACTTTAGAAGGTATTAGACCTTTAATGATAGAAATTCAAGCACTGGTTTCTACTGCAGTTTATGGCACTCCACAACGTTCTACAACTGGCTATAATTTAAAACGATTAAATATGATTTTAGCTGTTCTAGAAAAAAGAGCAGGTTTTAAATTAGGCGCAAAAGATGTTTTTTTGAATATCACAGGAGGCATAAATGTTGATGACCCTGCAATAGATTTAGCAGTGGTAGCTGCAATTTTATCTAGCAATCAAGATATTGCTATTAATCCAAATGTATGTTTTGCAGCAGAAGTTGGTTTAGCAGGAGAAATAAGACCTGTTTCAAAAATAGATCAACGAATTACAGAAGCCGAGAAATTGGGCTATAAGAGTTTTGTGGCTTCTAAATACAATAAGATTTCCTCTAAAAATCATTCAATAAAACTCATTTTAGTTGGAAAAATAGAAGAAGCTTTTGCCACTTTATTTGCTTAAATTCTCATGCTAAATCATAAATATTATCTTGCTCTAAATCAATTTTCCAAAGGTTCAAAGTGTTAATTTCCTTATTAGAAAAATTCTGTGAATTTAAAATACAAGTAAACAATAATGAATAAAGAATCAATAAAATTTTTAAGTTCTTCATTTTTTCAAAAATAGTTTTTTTTATAAATTAAAAAACCGAACATTTCTGTTCGGCTTATATAAATTATTCTACCAAAAAAAAGTTACTACTTCTTATTAGCTTGTTTAATATATTTTTCTAGTGCCATTGTCATAGAAGGAGTTTCTGGTGATGGTGCTTGTATATCACACTTTAAACCAGCTTCTGTAACAGCATTTATAGTTGAGTTACCAAATGCAGCTATTCTAGTATTATTTTGCTTAAAATCTGGAAAGTTTTTTAGTAATGATTCTATACCAGATGGACTAAAGAAAACTAATACATCATAAAATACATTTTCTAAATCAGATAAGTCACTTACAACTGTTCTGTATAAATCGATTCTTTTCCAAGTTACTCCTAAACTATCTAATTCTTCAGGAATTAAAGGCTTTAATTTATCTGAAGATGGTAATAAAAACTTCTCTGTTTTATGTTTTTTAATCAACTTAGTTAATTCAGGGAAAGTTCTGTTACCAACATAAATTTTACGTTTTCTATAAACAACATACTTCTGAAGATAATATGCTACTGCTTCTGATTGACAGAAATACTTCATATCATCAGGTACTTTAAAACGCATTTCTTCTGCAACTCTAAAAAAGTGATCTACTGCATTTCTACTAGTTAAAATAATAGCAGAATAATTCTTAAGATCTATTTTTTGAGCTCTTACTTCCTTAGCAGGTATACCTTCTACATGAATAAATGATCTAAAGTCAATTTTAACTTTTTGCTTGTCAGATAAATCAAAATAAGGAGAGGTTTCTGTTTTAGGTGCAGGTTGCGATACTAATATCGTTTTCACTTTCATACGCTTTTGTTTTTAAAACATCAATTTAAACAATATAAATAGCGGCGCTATTTCGAAGGCGCAAAGATATAAAATAAAATAAAACAACTTATTAAAAATCAGCTTTTTGTTTGATATCAAAATAAATAGAAATCGAAATGCAAAAAGAGAAATTATAAAGTATAAAACATAAGCAAAATTAAACTTTAAATAAACTTTAATTATAATAGAGATATATATGAAAAAAGAAATCGAAAAAAGGTAATACCATTTAGAAACCATAAAGGTTTCTGTTTGTTTTTTTATTGAAAATAAAACTGTAAATAAGTACTCTAAAAACCATTTAATGCTAAAATATAAAATCACAAAACCTAATACCCCAGAAAAAGTAGGAAAGCTTATTATCACATTATCTGACAAGTAACTGTATAGAAAACTAAAAAATAAAGCATAATTAATTACAGAAAACAAAAATAAAATTGCTTTATAAATATCAAAAAAACCTACATTTTCTTCAGATTCAAAATCTACAAAAGGCACTTTAAATAAGGTTAAAAAGTGTTGTTTTAGTAAATTGGCATTTAGAACTTTTAATAAAAAAACAAGAGATAACAATAAAAGTAGAATTAAGGTAACCCAAAACTCAGGAATTATTGTTTTTTCAATTAATTGCACTCTTTTGTTATATTTATTTTAAGACAAAATTAGTAATTAAATAATGTATATTTGCCTTATTACTTCATGAAATTTATTTATGTCTGATGCCCTTGTAATTATACCTACTTACAACGAAAAAGAAAATATTGAAGCCATTATTAGAGCCGTATTTAATCAAGAAAAAGAGTTTCACATTCTTGTGGTTGATGATAATTCTCCTGATGGTACTGCTTCAATTGTCAACAAATTAATCACCGAATTTAAAGGTAAACTATTTATAGAAAACAGAACCAAAAAAAACGGTCTAGGCAAAGCCTATCTATGTGGTTTTGATTGGGCTTTACAAAAAGATTACGATTATATCATTCAAATGGATGCAGATTTTTCTCATAACCCAAATGATTTAATTCGATTGTATAATACTTGTGCAAATGACAATAATGACTTAGCTATTGGATCTAGATATGTAAAAAATAGAGTAAACGTGGTAAATTGGGACATTAAAAGATTATTGTTATCCTATTTTGCCTCTAGGTATGTAAAATTAATTACTAAAATTCCTGTTTATGACACAACAGCAGGTTTTGTTTGTTGGCGTAAAAATGTTTTAGAAACTATTCAGCTAAATAAAATAAAATTTATTGGGTATGCTTTTCAAATAGAAATGAAGTTTAAAGCTTGGAAACATAACTTTAAAATAAGTGAAGTTTCTGTTATTTTTACAGATAGAAAAGAAGGTGAATCTAAAATGAATGGAAACATTATTTATGAAGCACTTTTTGGAGTGATTAAAATGAGGTTAAATGGATTACCAAAATAAAAAAGTATGAGTTATTTAATAAAAGGGGCAACAATTGTAAACGAAAACAAAACATTTAAAGGAGATGTTTTCATAGAAAACGAAGAAATAAAGGAAATTGCTTCAGCAATAAATGTGGCAGACAATGTTAACGTTATAAATGCAGAAGGTAAATATTTAATTCCTGGTTTTATAGACGATCAAGTACATTTTAGAGAACCAGGTTTAACACATAAAGCAAACATAGAAACCGAAAGTAGAGCAGCAGCTGCAGGTGGTATTACTACCTTTATAGAGCAACCTAATACAGTGCCACAAGCTACTAATCAAAAATTATTAGAAGACAAGTTTCAAATTGCCTCTAAATCATCTTACGTAAATTACTCATTTATGTTTGGTGGCACAAATGATAATTTAGAAGAACTTTTAAAAACAGATCCAAAAACGGTTGCAGGTATCAAATTATTTCTAGGTTCTTCTACAGGAAATATGTTGGTTGATGATGTAGAAGTTTTAGAAAAGATTTTCTCTTCTACAAAAATGATTATTTCTCTACATTGTGAAGATGAAGCTACTATTAGAAAAAATACAGCTATTTATAAAGAAAAATTCGGTGATGATATTCCTATTAAATATCACCCAGTAATTAGAAGTGAAGAAGCTTGCTATATCTCTTCTTCTAAAGCTATAGAATTAGCTAAAAAAACAGGAGCACGTATTCATATTTTTCATGTTTCTACAGCAAAAGAAACTCATTTGTTTAGAAATGATATTCCTTTAGAAGAAAAGCAAATTACTGCAGAAGTTTGTGTGCATCATCTTTGGTTTAATGATAAAGATTATGATGAAAAAGGAACATTTATTAAATGGAACCCTGCTGTAAAAACAGAACAAGATAGACTAGGTTTGTGGGAGGCTTTATTAGATGATAGAATTGATGTTTTAGCAACAGACCATGCACCACATACTTTAGAAGAAAAAAACAATGTATACACCAAAGCACCAAGTGGAGGGCCATTAGTACAGCATGCTGTTTTAGCTATTTTAGAAAAAGTGAAAGAAGGTGTAATTCCTATAGAAAAAGCTGTAGAAAAAATGAGTCATAATCCTGCTAAATTATTTCAAATTGAAAAAAGAGGATTTATAAAAGAAGGCTATTTTGCAGATTTGGTTTTAATTGACCCAAAACAATCGCAAACAGTTACCAAAGAAAATGTTTTGTATAAATGTGGCTGGTCTCCTTTTGAGGGTACTACCTTTTCATCTACTATAACACATACTTTTGTGAATGGTAATCTTATTTATAATGAAGGTGTTTTTAATGATGATATTAAAGGAAAACGTTTGACATTTAACAGATAAAATGAAGAAAACTGCTTTTTTAATTTTAACAGTCATTTTGTGTTCTTGCACTAGTAATTCTATTTTAGAAAAACCAAAAGATTTAATTCCTAAAGACACTATGAGTCTATTAGTTCAAGAATTAATGAAAGCTTCTTCTGCAAAATTCATAAAAAACAAAAACCTACAAAAGAACATAAATTATATGCCTTTTGTGTATGATCGTTTTAATATTGATAGTAGCCGTTTTAAAAGAAGTAATTTTTACTATATGTCTACCATAGACGATTATATTAAAATTTATGATGATGCTAAAAAGCAATTAGAAGAGCAGAAAACTTTTTACGATTTACTAAAAAAAGAGCAAGATTCTTTACGTAGAGATTCTATAAAAAAAGTAAGAGCTTTAAAAAGAAAAACAGACAGTTTAAAGCAAAAAACTAAAATTAAAGACTCTATATTAAAAGTAGACAGTTTAATTATAAATTAGTTATTGCTGAAATTTTCCACAAATTCTAATAATAGAATCTTGTACATCCTCAAATTCAAAATCAAGTTTTTCTTTAATTTTCTTTGATGAGTATTTAGAAATAGTATGCGCACTTCTCGCAGAATATTTACTTAATAAAGGAGTGACTCCTGTAATTTTTGAAACTACCCAAGCAAACCTCCAAAAAAGTTCTGTTTGCCACTTTTTTATTTTTACAGAAGGTCTTTTTTTGCCAAAAGCATCAGCTATTTCAAATAACACTTCTTTATACGTTTTATTTTCTGAAATTAAAATAAATCGTTCGTTTTTAATTGTTGAGTCTACTAATTGAATCATGGCTTTTACAACATCTTGCACAGAAACAAAACCTGTAACACCTTCTGTATAGTAGTTAAATCCATGATACACTTGGCTAAATAATTTACCTGAACCAGCATCCCAAAATCCACTTCCTAAAATTACTCCTGGGTTTACAATAACCACATCTACTCCTTCTTGGCTTGCTCTCCAAACCTCCATTTCTCCACCAAATTTTGTTATAGAATAACCACTATTGTCTAATTCTTTATTCCATTCGCAAGTTTCATCAATAAACTCTTGTCCTATTTTTGCATCACCTACAGCAGCAATAGAACTCACATAGCAAAGTTTATCAACTTTTGCATCAATACAAAGGTTAACAACAATGGCTGTTCCATGAATATTTACCTTTCGCATTTCTATATAATCTTTTGGATTAAAAGAAATAAATGCTGCACAATGATATACTTGTTTCACAGATTTAAAAGCCAAAATCATATCTGGCACTTTAGTAATATCTGCTTTACACCATTCTATTTTATCAAAAAGACTAGTGTCAGAAGTATAATAAGAAAAAACTTTTTTTACTTTTTCTAGAGAAGATTTTGTTCTGTAAGTAGCTCTAATCTCATCATTTTTTAAAGTGAGATGATATAACAAATGAGAGCCCACTAAACCTGTACCTCCAGTAACTAAAATCATACAACGAATTTAGTATATTTTAGTTGATAAACTTATATTTGCCAACTGATAAATTGATTACAATGAAGAATTTTATTGAAGAATTACAATGGAGAGGGATGTTGCATGATAGTATGCCAGGCACAGAAGAACATCTTCTAGAAAAAATGAGAAGTGCATATGTTGGTTTTGATCCGACTGCAGATTCTTTACATATTGGTAATTTAGTACCTATAATGTTATTAGCTCATTACCAAAGATGTGGTCATAGACCTATTGCTTTAGTAGGTGGTGCAACAGGTATGATTGGTGATCCTTCAGGTAAATCTTCTGAGCGTAATTTATTAGACGAAAAAACATTACGTCATAATCAAGAATGTGTAAAAGCACAATTAGGCCATTTCTTAGATTTTACTTCTGATGCAGAAAATGCTGCGATTTTAGTAAATAATTACGATTGGATGAAAGAGTTTTCTTTCTTAGAATTTATTAGAGATGTAGGTAAACACATTACTGTTAATTATATGATGGCCAAAGATTCTGTAAAAAACAGAATTGGTTCTGAATCTAAAGAAGGAATGTCTTTTACAGAGTTTACTTATCAAATGGTGCAAGGTTATGATTTCTTGCATTTGTTTAGAGAAAATGATACTACAATTCAAATGGGTGGTTCTGATCAGTGGGGAAATATCACTACTGGTACAGAACTAATTCGCAGAATTGGTAATGGAAAAGGATATGCAATAACTTGCCCATTAATCACAAAGTCTGATGGTTCTAAATTTGGAAAATCTGAAGGAGGAAATGTTTGGTTAGATGCTAAAAGAACATCACCTTATAAATTTTATCAATATTGGTTAAACACTTCTGATGAAGATGCAGAAAAGTATATAAAAATCTTTACTTTTTTAGATAAAGAAACTATAGCATCTTTAATTGCAGAACATCAAGAAGCACCTCATACACGTGTATTACAAAAACGTTTAGGAGAAGAAGTAACTGTGTTAGTTCATGGAGCTGAAGAGTATGAAAAAGCCTTAGAAGCTTCAGAAATATTATTTGGTAAATCAACTTCAGAAAGTTTAAAGAAATTAGATGAGCAAACATTTTTAGATGTTTTTGATGGGGTAACTCAAGCTACAGTTTCTTCAGAAGATTTTTCTGCTGGTTTAGATATGATTGGAGCTTTAGCTGCCAAAACAAACTTCTTAAAATCTAATGGAGACGCAAGAAGAGCTTTAAAAGAAAACTCAATTTCTGTAAATAAAGAAAAGGTTAAAGAAGACTATATTATTTCTAGTAAAGATTTAATTGCAGAAAAATATGTGCTTTTACAACGAGGAAAGAAAACCTATTTTTTATTAAAGGTTGAGTAATCTTTTTCTAAACATAAAAGTTGATTTCAGTAATCCTGCCTACCTTCTATGGCTCATTTTTGCATTAACTTTTATCATTTTCTTTAGATATTTAATTTTTTCTTTAGCATATCATTTTACTTTTTTTAAAGTATTAAAACAAAAATTTTCTAAACGATTTTTACATAATAAAAAACTAAAGAAAAAGCAGTATCGTAAAGAAATTTATTGGTCTGCCATTAGCGGATTGATTTTTGGAGGAGTATCAGTATTATTCTACTTTTTGTATGTAAATAATTATACAGCCATTTATACAGATGTAAATGCTTATTCTTTGCTATATATTCCTATCAGTATTTTTCTGTTTTTATTTTTACAAGACACTTATTATTACTGGGCTCATAGATGGATGCATCTTCCAAAAGTGTATAAATATTTTCATTTGGTACATCATAAAAGCATTCATACCTCAGCATTTACAGCATTTTCATTTCATCCTTTAGAAACAATTATGCAAGCTATATTTTTTCCATTAGTGGTGCTTTTTTTACCTATACATTTATATGCTTTTTTAGCTGTTTTAGGTTTAATGACTGTTTCTGCTACTATAAATCATGCAGGAGTAGAAATCTATCCTTCAGGAAAATTTGGTAATTGGTTTCAAAAATGGATTATTGGAGCTTCTCATCATGATAAACATCACACAAAATTTAATTACAATTATGGGTTGTATTTTACGTTTTGGGATAGATTAATGAATACAGAATTTGAGGTAGAAAAAAAGAGTTGATTTTAGCCAACTCTTTTTTATAGATCAAAATGTATATATAGAATCAACACTATTTGTTGATGAATTTTTGCCAGTTTTTATCTGCTTGTTTTTGTAATTTTTCTGGATTGTTATGTAACCACAAATCAAGCGTGTTTGTTTTACCTTTATTATAAAATAAATAGAGTTTGCCATCTCTAATCTCAAAAGTTTCTGGATTTATAGAAACCTTTTTCCCTTTTAAACCAATAGCATAAGCACAATACCCTCCATATTCTGGAATATATTTTTTTGGATTTTTTATAAACTTATCTAAATTATTTTTGGTTGAAAATTTATAGGTAACTCCTTCATATACTTGAGTTAAATCATTTAAACCTTCTTTGGGTTCACTATCAAAATAAGCAACAACATCATAACCATTTACAGCAACACCTTTTTTGGTATTAACATTTTTATTTTGAGAAGTAACTGCTGAAGTAACCAATAACAATAAGACTAAAATACTTCTCATATTAGTTCTTTTTATATTTAATTTCTTGCCAATTTTTATCAGCTTTTTCTTGTAGTTTTTTGGTGTCTTCAGTTTGCCAATCTTTTAATTTACTACCTAACCAAGAGCTATAAAATAAATATAATTTACCATCTCTAATTTCGTAAGCATCTGCATCTATATACATTTTTGTTTTTTTAGCAGCAACAGCATATGCGCAATAACCTCCATATTGTGGAATGTACTTTTTAGGGTTTTCTTTAAAAAGATTTAAATGTTCTTGTGTAGCAAATCTAAATTTTGCGTTTTCGAAAGTAGCTTCGTATATCTTGTTACCTTTTAGGGGTGTTTTTTTTGTAAAATAAGAAACAACATCATAACCTTCTGCAACAAAGCCTTTTTTAGTATTGTAATCTATTTGTTGAGAAAATAATGCCTGAGATAGAAACAGAAGTAAAGTTAAATATTTCATTAGATTTTGATTAGTTACTTTTTAATAGTCGTAACAAATGCTAAACTTTACAAAATATTAGTCTTCTTTTTTAATCAATTGCTTTAAATAATGGTTTTGTTTTTCTAGAAGTTCATTGGTTTTATTCATTAACTCAATGTTTTTAGGTGTAGAAACCTCTTTATTTTTTGGGTCTTCTGCTTTCTTTTTCATTTTGTTTAAGACTTTTACAACAATAAAAACACTAAAGGCAATTACAATAAAATCGATTCCAGCTTCAATTAATTTTCCATAACCTATGGCTATTTCTTCTATTGTTTCTTTACCTTCTACAAATACAGCATCTCTTAGAATAATTTTTTTGTTTTCCCAATTATTACCAGATGTCATATATGATAAAGGTGGCATAAAAACTTCTTTTACTAAAGTATTAACAACCTTATTAAAAGCAGTTCCAATAATTACGCCAATAGCAATATCTATCATATTACCCTTTACAGCAAACTCTTTAAAATCTTTTAAAAATTTCATAATCTATTAAATTATAATACCATTAAGTTACAACCTCTTATATCAGAATTATCAAAACGTCCAATAATTTCGAAGGTATTATTATGATGCGTTTTTCCTAAATCTTGTGTGGCTATAAAAGAGCAAGAATTGTAATTAGCTAAATCAATTACATTAATTCCTCCAGTATTTCCTGTTGGTTGAATGGTTAATGCATCTTCTGTGTCTCTAGTTAGAATTTTCATCCAAGGTGGTGTTTCAAAAATTCCATTTCCTTTTGAATATGCTTGACTCAGCAGTTCTGTCATTCCATATTCTGAATGAATTTTTTCTACTCCAAAACCTAAAGAAAGCAATTGATGTAGTTCATTCCTAATTAGTTCTTTTCTTCTTCCTTTCATCCCTCCTGTTTCCATAATTATAGTATTTGTTAGTTTAAATTGATGTTTTTCAATTAAATCTAACAATGCAAATGAAACTCCAATTAACAATACTTTCTTATGCTGATGATTAAGTTGTGCTAGTTTTTTGGCTAAATCTTCTAAATTATTTAAATAAAATCCACTCTCTTCTTGCTTAGATTTTCGAATTAAATCATAAACCATATACACCAAAGAAGAGCCTTTTCTTTCTAAATAGTTAGGCAATAACGCCAAAACAGTGTACTCTTCTATGTCTCCATAAAAGTGATGAAATCCTTTTAAATAACTTTCTTTATAAAGGTTTATATCTGTAACATAATGTTTGCTAGTTATGCTACCTGTAGTGCCAGAACTTGTAAATATTTCATCAACTTCATCTAAAGATGAAACTATTTTTCTTTGTTTAAAAAACTGAATAGGTAAAAATGGGATCTCTTCAATTTTAGTAATATCTGAAGGATGTATGTACAACAAATCACAAAAAGAACGATAAACTTTATTGTTTTTAAATTGGTGTTTAAAAACTTCTAAAGCCTTTTTATTAAACTCAATTTCGTTTTTTATGGAGAAAATGTTGTTTATCATATACTTAGCAAAAATAACATTCTAGTTACTCATTTTCCATTTTTAAATGCATAAATATATAACCAAGAATAAATAAAATTTAACAATTTTTTCTTGTCAATTTTTAATTTTTACATCTACATTTGTAGTCCCCAACTTTCAGTTATGATATCAAAAAAATTAAACAAATCCACTTATTTAACTTTTAGTGGATACAAAAAGATAGTAGAACTTCCAACTCAAAGAGAAACTCAATGGCTAATTTATCAAGACAATAAACCTAAGTTTTTTGTTGATGTTTTTGATTTGGCTAAAGAATCAAATGCAATGATGAATAGTCTTGTTCTTTGTGGAAAAAGAGATATAAATAAGGTTTTAGATTTTATTAATAAAAGAAATCGAATAAATTTATCTATTCCAAAAATATCAAGAATTGGTATTAAGAAAAAGGTAAAAACCGAAGTCTTAGAATTAAAAGTAGAGGCTTTACCAGAAGAGTGGTTGGCATATTCATTTTAATTTAGCTTAATTCTTTTTTATTATCTTTTCTGATATTTTATTAAATTTATAGTGCTGTATTTAAGTATTAATTAAAAAATAGTAAAGATGAAAAAGCTTGTTGTATTTGTACTATTTCTATCATTAATTTATAGTTGTACATCAAACGATCCAATTTTAGAATTAAAGATTTTGCCA
>Ga0209137_1001376_pt1 | contig 23106 bp, 24 predicted proteins | sample SaaInl5LU_22_DNA_FD_184642 | JGI IMG/M metagenome (GOLD analysis project Ga0209137, IMG submission 184642) | Marine microbial communities from expanding oxygen minimum zones in the Saanich Inlet - ESP_105LU_22_DNA (SPAdes) (version 2) | ecosystem: Environmental > Aquatic > Marine > Intertidal...
CGAGCACTTCGGCCAGAGAGTAGACAGGGGCGTAGCCGGCTGTCCGGGCTTGATCCCAGAGCGTCAGCAGCGAATCGGTGTCAACTGGTTGAAAGTTGCGGTATCGGACGGCCATAGCATCTCCCTTTAACGGATTACGAGACTATACAACCAATCCAGCTGGAATTTATTGCGCCCTCGGTAGGAATCGAACCTACGACCAAGAGATTAGAAGGCTCCCATAAAGAGTACTCAGCCCTTGTGCCTTCGGGTGTCCGTTACATATACGAAAACGTACAGCACGAGACTAGCGCGGTCGGTCAAAGTTAGCAGGGCACGGGTCGGCTCACCCGTAAAGACGAGGCGGCCTACCTAAAGTAAAGGTGAATTCAGCCCAGTCCAAACAGGCTGGGCAGCCAGGTGGTCAGGGAAAGTATCATCGCCAGCATAATTAGCACAGCGAGCATCGGGATGTAAAAGGGAATTACCCCGCGAATCGCCTCTGCCACCGGCGCACCCGTAGCGCTGGACAAAACAAAGAGGACGATGCCCACTGGAGGCGTAAGCAATCCGAGCGTCAGATTGAAAATCGCCATAATGCCGAAATGAAGGGATCCACTCCAAGAATCTCCGCACCTGGTGCCAGGACAGGCACCAGGATTAATATTGCCGCCGCCGGCTCAAGCACCGCACCGCACCGACATAATCCGCTACATTGAGAGGTTTTATAACAGTCGGCGAAGGCACTCAGCGCTCGGGTGCCGACGGCCTAACGAAGCGCACCGTAGTTATGAAAAGCCAGCCGTGGCAGCTTAGAAGAAACCACTAATTCCGCTGTCCGAAATCCTCGCGGCAGCTCAATCGGGTCTAGCGAGCTTTGGCCTGGTTGGCTCGGTATTGGGGTTTTTCGGATTGATACTTTGAATCGGAATCTCAAACCTGAAGCTCAAACCTGTAGCTCAAACCTGAAGGGAAGGGGTTGAGAGAATTAGCAGATGGAAGACCTAGCTGCTCTGGTTGCAATAACCTAAGTGCTCATTTGCTTGATAGTCGGGTCAATAATCACTACTTGGTGAATCAGCAAAACCAAATAGGCGGCTAGTTGTCACGAACCGCCTATCTCGTCAATACAGGGACAGGTAACTGATCAAGCCGGCTGCAATCAAAATGCTTAGCGCCGGCAGCGGGAACGTCATCTTGAGGGTGTATTTGGTCTCGCCTCGTGAGGCGTGGACCAAAATTGCGCCTAGCATCCCTCGCGGCGAGGCAACAAAATGCTCAAACGAGCGCTGTTCTTCTCGGCCTTCGCGGCGCTCAGCGACCCCGTTTCCCGCACCTACTGCGACCGTAAGATCGCCCAAGGCAACCGCCATAACCAAGCCCTCATCGCCCTAGCCCGACGCCTTGAACTCTGCCCGGTCAGGAGCGTTTTCTTTCATCAGGTCAGCGACCGTGCCACGCAACTCGCCAGCTTGGGGGGCTGACCATGAAGTCACCGTCACAGGGACAACGCCCAAAATGTCTTTAAACCGCCGGTAACTGCAAAACCTGCCCAGAGAACCTAGCTAGTAACCGGGAAATAGAATTAATACTTCGCTGCATGGTACTGTAAGTGCCTCACGATGATGACGCGGGACGACGGCAGAAGCGGGTTGGCGTGATTCGCTCAGGCCGTTCCGGGTAATCTAGATATTCGGGAACCCTGCCAGACCGGTCCTGGAAAGGATGAGACGTGAGCCTTCGACGCTTCCCCCATGCTGTCTACCGGAACGGTGTGGAGCCCGACCCGCGGTTCAGCCTCGCGAACGAGCGCACCTTCCTCGCCTGGATCCGCACCTCGCTCGCGCTGATCGCGGCCGGTATCGTGCTCGAGGCAATTCAGCTGCCCATTCGCGCTGACTTCCGCCTCTATTCGGCTGGCGTGTTCATCGTGCTGGGACTCATCGCGCCAGTGCACGCCTGGATCAGCTGGATGCGCACCGAACGCTCCATGCGACAAAACCGACCGCTGCCGGCGCCGGCGCTGTCTGGGGTTCTGGCCGTTGGCGTGATTGCCGCCGGTCTCCTGATTGCCGCCGGGATGTTCCTGTGACCGACGATCGACCGTTCGACCCTGGTATGCAGCCCGAGCGAACCCTCCTCGCCTGGCAGCGAACCGCGCTGGCGCTGGCCATCGCCTGCGCGCTCGTCGTGCGCTTCACGGCACCGCAGATCGGAGTGGCCGCCGTCGTCGCGGGAATCGCCGGTTTGGGTCTGGCCTTTGCGGCCTACTTCGGTGCGCGCTACAGGTACCGCTGCGCCCACGCGGGGCTCCAGCAGTCCTCTACCCTGCTCACCGTCAGCGCCTGGCCGCTTGCCGCGCTTGCCGGCTCGACGCTTATGCTGGGAGTGCTGGCCGTGTTCATTCTCTGGAGCAGCGTCCGTCTGACGCCGTGACGTCGCAGAGCGGGCGAGAGCAATGACTGAGGAACGGGAGTGATGGCGAGATGATCGAGCTTAGAAAGCCCGAACGGCTGATCGCCCTGACTGGCGGTAACTATGAGATGGGTTCCACCTTGTTCTACCCCGAAGAAGGCCCGGTGCACACCGTCGAAGAGGCACCGTTCAAGCTCGACCGGGGTCCCGTGTCCAACCGTCAGTTCGCCGCGTTCATTCACACCACCGCTTACGTCACCGTCTCCGAGCGCGTGCCGGACCCCGCCGACTAACCCGGTGCGAACCGCACCGACCTCGTTCCGGGAGCCCTAGTCTTTACCGGGACACGGGGCCGGTCGATCTCACAGATTGGCGCCAGTGGTGGGCTTGGGTTCCAGGCGAGAGCTGGCTATATCCGTTCGGGCCGGGAAGTTCCATCAACGCCAAAGAGGACCACCCAGTCGTGCAGGTGGCCTTCGAGGATGCGACGACCTAGGCCTCTTGGGCGAGCAAGCGACGAGGTGCCTCACATAAAAGTGTGAGCGAAAATCGATCCGGTGCCTGACGGAAAGTGAGCGCGAGGGCTTGAAACTATTTAGTTGTGTGGAGTCGACGGAACGACCCTTCCAAGGATGCCATGTGCAGCTGCGGGCTGGCGGTCACGGCCTCAGTTTTGTTCCGCGATAGCTCGGTCAATTGAAGCTGGATTTGGTGATGCCCCTGGTGAGATCGGCTGGGTTCACCCCGGCGATCCGTTCGTGGGCAACACACAGCTGCTCAGCGGTGAGGAGCACAGAGTCTCTTGCCCTCGTTGCCACGGAGTCTTCGGGTTGTTCGTAAAGACGTTTGCGGCGCCCGTCGGCACTTGTGGCGTAACTGGTGGGTTTCTTCGTCGGAGTGAAGTAGTCAAACCGTAGTGAGACCAGTGACCGGATCTCACCCAGCAGTGCAAGCTCGGGAGCAGTGTCATGCCTCTAGTAGAACGAGTGCTTACGGACAATGTAATTGCTCTCGGAATTCACGGTTGCGTGATCGTTCTTTTTGTAGGGGCGTGAGCGGGTCTGGGAAATATCGCGTTCGAAGAAACCAGTTAGCAACATCATGGTTGATGAATTACGAACCGTTATCAGAATCGAACACCAGAAGCGGGAACGGGAATCTGCCCTCCAGAGCGGCGACGGCCATGATGATCCATTTAGACGCATTGTTGCGAATCGACGCGTTTTCCGTCCATCCACTGACCAGGTCAGTCATCGTGAGTGTTCGAGAGAACTCCCCTTGGAATGTTGGTCGGCAGTGGGCGACGGTGTCTGCCTCGATTGCTCCCGGTGTTGTGGCCGGTTCATCGCCAACTTTGCTCAACCCGATCGAGTTGCCCAGCAATGGTGAGGGTTTGGTCGTACTGATGCCCCGCAACTGCATCGAGGTGCGGGCAGACGCCAGACCAATCGATCGTTGCTGCACTCATCGCCTGCAACTGTCTGATGGCCTCCGCTGTCGCGAATTCTTTGTTGAGGTCCCAAGCTGCTCCAAGCAACGGCAACAGCAACAGCAACAGCAACAGCAACTATCGCATCACAACAAAACACTTCCCGCAGGGCAAGCCCATTAACGCCCACACTTGCTCCAGCAACAACCGTAAATCATTGCCGTATTCTTTCGCCCGAAGTTTGCGTTTATCAACCTATTCGGCCGGGTCGGGCAATACTTACCCCGAAAGAATGGCCCGCGCCGTGGAGCGTCCCATCCCCGTCGTTGACACCACCTCATCAAGGATTTTGACCTTGTCGCGTTTGGACGCTCGCATGTAAACGTTCCTGAGTTTGTTCGTGACGTGTCGTCTTGTGACCATCGGAATTTCGCCTTTCATCATCGGGCAAGCTTGCCCCTAAACGAAGGGCTACGCGTTCAAAGAAGCCGAGGCGCGTCGCGCGCTTGACAGATAGGGAGTCATCTGGGAATATAATTTTTATATGTTGCATGCAATCGTAAGTTCCGATGTTCGTCTCCCCTTGAGACAGAATTCGCTGACTGTCCAAGCGCAGTATGCGCTGCGGGAGCTGATACTCGACCACAAACTTCCCCCCGGAAGTCGCCTGTCGGTCCCTGAAATTGCGAGGCTCCTAGGGATAAGCAGAACACCGGCGCGGGAGGCAATAGCGCACATCGTCAGCGAAGGGCTCGCAGTAAATCGTGCGAACCGTGGTGCCGTCGTCGTCGATCTGACGGGAAATGATTTGGTGGAGATTTATCTCCTAAGGGAAGTTCTCGAAGGGCTTGCAGCCCGGCTGGCCACAATGCGCAGAACACCCCAACAGCTGACGGCTTTGGAAAACATCCTGACGGCTCACGATCGGGCCGTGAAGGACGCGAATATTCAGAGCCATTTCGATCTCGACCGCGAATTTCACACTTGCATTCTCGAGATTGCCGGAAACGAGCGGTTGACCACAAGCCTGGGGCTGTTGAGAAGCCAAATCAATATCGCCATGAAAACGACCCACAAGGGACCGGGCGGAATTGCCATAGCCCTCGAGGAGCATCGCTCTATTTTTCGCCACATCTCTGAAGGAAACCAGAGCGGAGCTGAAGAAGCCGCCCGTCGTCACATTCAACGGCTTCGGGAAAGTTTGAAATCAGAGTTCCCGGTCCAGCTATAAACCCTTTTTCTCACCGACAACAACAGGAAGTCACCAATGAAAACAGAACACACCTTGACTGATCTAGCAATCTTCGGCTTAGGGGTTATGGGAGGGCGAGCGGCTGAGCGAGCGGTGGCGGCTGGCCTCAGTGTCACCGGATATGACCCCAGCGAGGCATCACGCGCTCGAAGTTCCGAGGCTGGAGTAACCGTGACGGACAGTCCATCCGAGGCGACTACCTCCGCCCAGGTGATTCTGCTCTTCCTTCCTCTCCCCGAAGATGTCCTGAAGTTAGTAAACGAACAACTGATTCACGCGAGTAGCGGAACAACAGTGGTGGACCTCTCCACGGTTGATCCAGGAACTTCACGCACGGCAGCCCTCGCGCTGGCCGAGAAGGGAATTATCTACCTAGACGCGCCGGTGCTTGGAAGGCCCCAGGGGTGTGGAACCTGGACACTCGTCGTCGGGGGCGCAGAGCCAGCCATCTCACGAGTGTCCGAGCTGCTTCTCGCGACGGTTGCCGCCAATGTTGTTCGAGTGGGCTCCACGGGGGCGGGCTCTGTCGTCAAACTGCTGAACAACTTGATGTTCGGAGCCATCAACTCTGTCACCGCCGAAATGCTGGCGATCTGCGAGGCAAATCACGTTGACCCAGCGCTGTTTGTTGACACAATTTCGAATTCCGGAGCAGCCACAGTGTCAAAACTCTTCCTTGATTTGGCTCCTCGAATGGTGAGCGGTGATGACGATCCTGTCTTCTCCCTGAAACTCCTGGCAAAGGATGTGAACCTCGCTCTAAGCCTGGCGGAATCATCCGGAACCAAAGCACCCATCGCCGCAACGGTCGCGGAAATCAATTCCATCGCCATGGACTTAGGGCTCGGGCACCGAGACACAAGTGCCGTTCTCGCGGCCTATCGAGACTCGCCCCGCGACTGACCATGACTTCTCTCGGACCACTCATCGTTGACCGTCTCAAGGTGACGCTGTTGTCCGCGCCGATTCAAGAGTCGATTCAAATGTCGTTTTCGCGGTTGACAAGTCGAAGGCTCTGCATGGTGGAGATTGAGGCGCACGGGGTTGTCGGTGTGGGGGAAACCTGGATCAACTATCCGTCCTGGGCGGAGAAAGAGCGGTTTGCCACCATGGTCGAGGGTGTCGGCCCGCTCCTGCTTGGAATGGATGTCTCCTCCCCCGAATTCGTCCAGGAACGGCTCACCCAAGCCCTGTTGCCCGTGGGGAGACAGTGGGGGGCGCCGGGACCGATTTGGCAAGCAATCAGTGGCGTTGATATAGCTCTGTGGGATTTGTTGGGGAAGGCTGCCTCCAAATCAAGTGGGCATCTCCTGCAGGGAAGTGAACCGGAACGTCGAGTTGTGCCGGCCTACGCCAGTGGTGTGGGGCCAGATAACATTACGACCTTGTGTGACGCAGCCCTCGCAGCTGGTTACCGTGCGATCAAGGTCAAAATTGGCTTTGGTCAGGAGCGCGATGTCGCCATCATTCAGCAAGCTCGATCAGCTATCGGATACGACATCCAGCTGTTCGCGGATGCGAATCAAGCGTACGGACTCGATGACGCCACGTCATTGTGTAGCGCTTTCGAGAAGTTCGACGTTGGGTGGCTTGAGGAGCCCCTCGCAGGAGACGGAGTTCACGATCTTCAGAAGCTGCATGAGCGTACCGGCATGTCGATTGCAACGGGCGAAAACGTCTACGGCGTGGAGGCCTTTGATACCTACCTGCACTCCGGCGGAATCCAGACCATTCAACCCGATCTCACTAAATCGGGTGGTCTCACATTAGCCCACCAGGTTGCGGTCAACGCCGCTTCGACCCGGTGCGACGTCGCACCGCACTGCTATGGGAGTGCTGTGGGCGTTGCGGCCAGCTTACAGATCGCTGCCGCGAACGCCAATGTCACCTGGATGGAGATGGACATACGAAAAAACCCACTTCGAGAGGACCTGCTCGAGCAGTCCTTCGAGTTGACCGACGGATCACTAACTATTCCCACTGGCCCAGGGCTGGGCATCAAACTTCGCACAGAAACCCTCGAACAGTTGACCATTCATCAGGAGGAACTCAGAAAATGACATCACATAAATCCCACCCAACCAAGTTCCTGCCCGCTTCTGGTGGTCCCGCGGTCGCCGGGCGAATTAGCGGGTCCCCTATCTCAGGGGAAGCGCACTCGTTATCAAACCCAGCAACCGAGAAAGAACTGGCCGTTGTTGGCTGGGCAAACACCGATGATGTCAAAACTGCAGTGGAGTCCGCTGCAGCAGTTCAGGCTGCATGGGCCACTACCTCTGGCGGCGAAAGAGCATCAGCTCTCCGGAACTGTGCTGAAGCCCTAAGGAAAAACGTTGACTTCCTTGCTCCGCTGATCACCGCTGAGTCAGGAAAACCCCTCAAGGAAGCGCAAGGAGAGGTGGCCTTCTCCGCTCGTTACTTCGATTGGTTTGCTGAGGCCGTCGCGACCCAAAGAGGGGAGTTATTCACCACCGACGAACGTCGATTCTTGGTCAATCGGAAGCCAGTTGGCGTTGTCGTTGCGGCGAGTCCATGGAACTTCCCTTTGTCGATTCCCGCCCGAAAAATCGCTGCGGCCCTTGCGGCTGGGTGCCCCGTGATTCAGAAAGCTTCGGAACTCACACCTCTGTCTAGCCTCGCATTGACGGAGTTGTGTGAACCCCACTTACCCTCGGGAGCTATTGGCATCCTTGTGGGTGATGGTGAAACCCTCACCACTGCGCTGGTGGACCAACCGCTCGTTCGTTCCATCACGTTTACAGGCTCCACCATAGTGGGCAAGAAAGTTGCGGAACGAGCGATGCGGACGATGACTCGCGTCACCATGGAACTCGGCGGTCAAGCACCCTTCATCGTGTGCGAAGACGCAGACCCTGATGTCGCTCTTGAGGCTCTCATCTTGGCTAAGTTCCGCAATAACGGTGCGTCCTGTTTGGCGGCCAATAACGTTTTCATCCACGAAAGTCACTACGACGAACTCGTGAGTCGGCTGTGGGAACGCATGAGCGACTTGACCGTAGGGGATCCAAGCGTCGAGAGCACCCAGGTAGGGCCTCTGATTAACTCTCAGCACGTAAAGCGATTGAATGATTTGGTCTCGAACGCTGAGGCCGCGGGCTCCACAGTGTCCAGAGCATCTCACACCAACGAGCGAGGATGGTTCCTGCCTCCGACACTGGTCGAATGCGAGAAGGACGTCGACCTCTGGGGTCAAGAAATCTTTGGACCAGTCTGCGCCGTCAGAAGTTTTTCTGATGAATCCCATGTCGTCCAACAAGCAAATAGTTTCAGTGCTGGCCTAGGGGCATATGTGATCTCACGCAACTTCGAGCACCAGGTTCGCCTCGCCTCAGCCCTCAACGTGGGAATTGTGGGGGTCAACAATGGGGCCCCCAACAGCCCCGAAATTCCTTTTGGCGGAATAGGGGACTCAGGTATCGGTCGAGAGGGTGGCATCAGCGGGATGTTGGAATTCACGGAAGAACAAACGCTTTCGATAGCCCGATAACGCGGCAAACAAATCCCTGTCACGACGCCCAAGAACAGACTCACGAAAGTAAGTTGCCAGATGCCTATAGCCGAAGATTGTTTAAAGTTGACAACTTGTCTAGACATGTGCTGTACTTCAAACACTATTAGATGCAATGGAGGATCCAATGGATTTTCGCAGTCCCGATCTGTCGGTAAATCACGACAGTCCGCTGCCTCTGTATTTCCAGGTAAAGCAAAGCATGCGGGGGGAAGTTCTCCGAAGTGGCATGAGACCCGGATCGCAAATTCCGAGCGAGGCAGAGCTCCACAAGTTATTTGGGGTAAGTCGGGTGACGCTCCGCAGGGCCATTGAAGAGTTGGTCCGCGAAGGTGTTCTGTATTCACGCCACGGCATGGGTCATTTCGTCGCAAACCCAGATGAAGTTGATATGCAATGCATCCGCTCTTTCACGGAGGATGCGTATCTTGCCGGGCACACCCCAGCAACTCGGGTCCTCTCGATTGACGAAATAGCTGCCAACTCACAAGTGGCCCGTGAGCTAGGCGTCGACGAAGGTCAGACCGTTTTTCGAGTTCGACGACTTCGTCTTCTTGACGGAAAACCAACCTTCCTTTCTGACGCGCACCTTCGAGCCGAGTACGCCACATCTCTGGGAGCGGAAGCGTTCAAAGAAGAGGGCATCGAGCAGAGCCTCTACCACGCCCTCAAACAGATTCCCGAGCTCAGGGTTATGCAAGGGTCAGAGTCGACTCTGGCGGTGTCAGCCGACATTGACATGGCCGAAGCATTCGCGGTTTCCGAAGGCTCTCCCCTTGTTCAACGAGCGTGCACGCTGTTGAGTCAAACAGGTGAGCCCATTGTGTTCGAGCAAGCCACCTGGGGTGTCCCCATCACCCGCAACATTCAGGCAATGGCTCCAGATACTTTTCGAGACAACCGAATAGACGAGCGTAACCCTGGTTTCGCTCGGTGCTAGAGGACACCAATAGGCCCCCTGCAGCAAAGACGCTGCAGCGGAAGTTACCAAAATAGAGGAGGTAAGAAAATCATGTTGCAAATGAAAAGAAATCTCGCAGTTATTGGGGGATTAACGGTATCGCTACTTGCCCTTGGGGCATGTTCGACCACAGTAGAAGCACCAGAAGCGGCATCCACTGAAGAGGCTGCTTCAACTGAAAGCACTGAGAGCTACTGGGACAGCGTCCTCGCGGAGGCCGATGGCCAAACTGTCGATTGGTTCATGTGGGGTGGAGATGACCGCCTAAACGCCTACATCAACGAATACGTGGCAGTGGAGGCAGCCAAGTATGGTGTCACGCTGAACCAGGTGAAGGTTACAGAAACAGCTGAAGTGGTCAACAAGGTCCTCGGCGAGAAGCAGGCCGGAAACCTTGACGACGGTGCCGTTGACCTCGTCTGGATCAATGGTGAGAACTTTGCGACCGGCAAGCAGGCCGATATCTGGTTCTGTGACTGGTCGCAGAAGCTTCCCAACGCTGAATTCGTCGACTGGGAAAGTGACGCCATCAAGTTTGACTTCGGCACACCCGTTGACGAATGTGAGGCACCCTGGAACCAGGCAATGTCCGTGATCACCTACAACTCCGATCAAGCCTCAGCTGCAGACTTTGCCTCGGTCGATGCCATGGTCGCGTGGATGAGCGAGAACCCCGGGCAGTTCACCTACGCTGCTCCTCCTGACTTCTCAGGTTCCATGCAGGTTCGCCGCTTCTTCTATCACGCAGTTGGTGGTTACGACAAGCTACTCGGTGAATTCGACCAAGCAACCTATGACGAGCTCGCTCCTCAAGCGTGGGAATTCCTGAACGGAATCGAAGCCAACTTGTGGAGAGGTGGCGCAACATATCCGCAGTCAGGTGCTGAAGTGGAAAAACTCTTCGCAAGTGGCGAAGTTAGCGCATACATCGCTTATAACGCTGGCCGAGCCGGTCTGTTGGTTGCTGACGGCGTGTTCCCTGAGACAACCAGTCAGACCACTTTTGAAAGCGGAATGATTGGTAACACGAACTATGTTGCTATCCCCTTCAACTCCCCCGACACGGCGGGAGCACAAGTGGTCGCGAACATTCTTCAGTCGCCTGAAGCACAGCTAAGGAAGGCGGACCCCTCCGTCCTTGGCTACTACCCCGCGATTGATATGAGCCGCACAGATCTGCTGGCAGAGTATGAAGCACTGCCGGTGCCCGCGTCTGTGTTGCCCTTCACGCAGCAGAAGAAGAACGCAAACCCCGAACTCATTGCCGGTTGGTTAGAGGCAATTGAAAAGGGTTGGATTGCGAATGTCCTTCAGAAGTAAATCCCTAGCTGAGCCCGCGCCTTCTGGCGCGGGCTCAGCCCTCGGGCCAACCATAGAAAGATCAGAGCGCCTCCCCGGTGAATGGCGCGATGGTTTCAAAATTCTGGCTCTTCTGAGCCCTGCCCTGTTCCTCATCGTTGTGCTATTTTTGGGCGGATTCGCGTTCGGTTTTCTCCAAAGTCTTGGATTCTTGGCACTCGTGGGAGACGGGGGCCTCTCTCTGGAAGCGTACCGTCGTATGCTCGAGGATCCCGCAGTCAGAGCATCTCTGCCCTTGACCCTTCGCATCTCCATTATTTCCACGGTCCTCTCAGCCGTTCTTGCCGTGGCGAGCGCACTGCTCATTAGAGGCACGAAGCGGGGACAGAAGTTTCTGGTCTGGGTTTTCCAACTCAATATCCCCATTCCTCACATCGTCGGCGCCGTAGCAATGCTGCTGCTTCTCCAGCAGAGCGGCTACTTCTCGCGATTCGCATACGCGCTTGGCCTGGTGTCGTCACCGGCCGAATTTGCACCCCTCATTGCCGACGAATTTGGCGTCGGAATCATTGTCCACTACATGTGGAAAGAAATCCCCTTTATCGGTGTGGTTGTGCTAGCTGCATTGCAATCTGGAGTCAGCGACTTTGAAGAAGTTGCTCGGACGCTCGGAGCTAGCTCCTGGAAGCGTTTCCGGTACATCATTGTTCCCTTTATAGCGCCCAGTGTGTTCTCTACCTCCATCATTGCTTTCGCTTTTACTTTCGGCTCTTACGAGATCCCGTTCCTCTTGGGGCGGCCTTTCCCTGCTGCTCTTCCGGTGGTGGCAGTCCAGAGCTACAACGACAGTGACCTCCTGTCACGGCCTGAGGCAATGGCGACATCCGTCTTGATCACCGTCTTTATTTCCTTGCTCGTGTACCTCTACATGAGGGTTTCAGATCGCTACACAGGAGGTGTGCGATGAGAGCAGCAATGGGTCGCGGAATTCTCGTCATAGGCCTCCTAATTCCGCTGGTTCCGCTCGTTTTATGGTCGGTCACCCGAACATGGCAATACCCCTCGCTTCTTCCGCAGGAATACGATCTGCGCGGCTTTGAAGAACTGGGGCGGCCCGGATCTGATCTCCTTGAAGGGGTTACTACGTCGAGCATTATCGCGATTGTTGTTACTTTAGCGGCTGCGGGAATAGGCCTTAGCGCAGGTAGGGCTCTCGGCCTCTACCACTTCCGTTCCAAAAGACTGATTCAGTTCCTCATGCTTGCCCCTGTCATTGTGCCGGCGTTCGCAGTCACAATGGGAATCCAGGTGCTCTTCATTCGAGTGGGCCTCAACGACACCCTGTGGGGCGTTGCTTTAGTGCACATGATTCCGACGGTCCCCTACGTGACCCTGGTGATGGGAGGTGTCTTCGCCAACTACGACGTCGCCTACGAGGAGCAGGCTCGTGTCCTGGGAGCAGGTCCTTTATCGATTCTCTTCAGGGTGACACTTCCTGCAGTATTTCCAGGACTTGCTGTCGCATCCCTCTTCGCGTTCGTCATTTCGTGGAGTGAGTACCTCCTTACGCTGCTTGTGGGAGGGGGGACTGTCAAGACGATGCCTCTCCTTCTCTTCGCGTATATCGGCGGCAATGACTCCACGCGAGCTGCCGCTCTAGGAATCATCTTCATCATTCCACCACTACTGTTACTGGCTCTCACAAGCCGCTATTTGACCGGAAGTAAACGAGCAATATCTGGATTGGGAAAACTATGAGCGCGACTGCAGTAAGGCTGACGAACCTCACGAAAACGTTTGGGAACCTTCATCAAGCCGTCAAGTCTTTGAACCTGGATATCAAACCGGGAGAGCTAGTCTCCCTCCTCGGTGAATCAGGGTGTGGAAAGACAACAACCCTGAGAATGATTGCGGGTCTCGTACGGCCTAATTCAGGCTCAATCCTGTTCGATGGTGTTGACATCACCGACACCCCGACAGAAAAACGACCGGTGGGTATGGTCTTTCAAAAGTCCCTGCTTTTCCCCCACATGTCGATAGCCGAAAATGTCGGATTTGGCTTGAAGATGCAAAAAGTCCCCCAAAAAGAGATTGACGAAAAAGTCGAGAAAATGCTGGACCTTGTTCAACTCGAAGGATACGGTACTCGGCGAGTAGGCCAGCTATCTGGAGGCCAGGAACAGAGGGTTTCTCTTGCACGAGCGTTGATTGTGGAACCTGACGTCTTGCTTCTCGACGAGCCCCTCAGCGCCCTCGACGCGAACCTCCGCATTCAAATGCGGGACATTATTCGATCTATCCAGCAACAAATCGGTGTCACCACAGTCTTTGTGACGCACGATCAGGCTGAAGCAGTCGAAGTCTCGGACCGAATTGCCCTGCTCGTCGACGGTCGAATCGAACAGTACGCAACGCCTGAAGAGTTCTACACGGCACCAGAGTCGGTAAAGGTGGCGAGGTTCTTTGGCACATCCAACCTCTTGGAAGGCCACTCGAATCGTGGAGTCTTCACCTGCGCTTTTGGTTCGTTCCCCATAAACAGTGGCCTGCCCTCGGGAGATGGGATCCTCGCCCTCCGACAAGAAGAAATATCTCTTGTCGAGGGCAAGGCCCGGGGTCCTGGAGACGTCAGTGTTCTCGTCGAACAAATCCAGTATCTGGGAACCAAGACTCGTATCTGGGTGAAGCCTGGCACCGGAGATGGACGCGAATTAGTCCAACTCGATGCGAGTCCCAGCTTCCGTCCCCGTGCTGGTGATACCATCACAGTTCGCTTCAACCCTCTGCGAATCCATATCCTTCCGCCAGAGAGCAGTTTGGAGATGGCTGACGGCGGCGAAAAAACCGAACACTCCATCAGCACGGAAGAGGAGAAATCTCGATGACTTGGAAACTGTGCGACACGGATTGGAACCACTGGCCAGAAAAATGGACAGATAGGGACTGCTTCGACAATGCTCAAAAAGAGGGCCTTTACGGCATCGAACTCGGTGTGTATCGCAGTGACGAGCAACTCTCGGAGAAGCGTCTGGCTGACATCGCAGTGTTGACTGAGACAACCGGAGTCAAAATCTCCGGTCTACTCCTTTCTCTGTTACCCGAACTATGGCCCCACGGAGCACTCACCGGGCAGGCAGCCGAACTCGCCGAAGAAGTAGAGAAAGTGGCACGAGTGGCCGTGTCTCTCGGAATCGATGTCATCGGTTTGTGGCCCGGCGCTGACCTCGACGAATCCGAAACGGATGCGCTCCATGAGGGGCTCAAGCTCGTCTCTAAAGCTGCAATTCCGCACGGCATTCGTATCGCACTGGAATACAAACCGGACACGGTGATTCCCGACGCCTCCGCGACCTTGAAAGCGGTTGATCACTTTGACAACATTGGAGTTTTAGTCGACTCAGGCCATGCCTACGCTCTGGGAGAAGACCCCACGGAGGTCATCGCCCGAGTCGCAAAGGCCGGAAAACTCTTCCACGTTCATCTGGGGGATGCGGACATTTACGGAGCGGACGACGACCTACCCGTGGGTCGGCTTCATTCCCCTAACGAGTACATCCAAGAGTTGACTCGTGTTGGGTTTGAAGGGGTCGCATCCTTCGATCTTTACGGTGCGGTTGAGGGTGGGATCTCGAGTAAGGACGCGGTAAGAGAAAGCGTTGCCGCGGTCAGAGCAGCTGGAGCTGGTTTTCCCACATGATGAAAGCAGTGATAGCACAAGGGGCGGGAGACTTTGTCTTCCAGGAGGTTGAAGACCCTCCCCTGCCTTCAGACGGCTACCTTCTTGCGGTTGAAGCGGCGGGGGTCTGTGCTGCCGACCGAATGATCTGGGAGGGAAATAGTCCCTGGAACATTACTTTTCCCTTTACGCCAGGTCACGAAATAGTGGGAAGAATAGTCGATGTCGGCGCCCATGTAGAGGGTGATCTAGCTGTGGGTGACCGGGTTGCGGTAGAGGTTATGGCACCGTGTGGGATCTGCCACCTGTGCCGAGACAACCGCCACAACCTTTGCCGCGACGGGGCGCATTTTGGGAGTCAAATGCCAGGCGCATTCGCAGAAAAGATGGCGCTCCCGGGAAATTCGATTCTCCATCGAGTTCCCGAGAACATTTCGTTAAGGGACGCAGCCGGAATCGAAATGCTGGCAAATGCGGTCCACATTCTCAGGCGGACCGCCTTGGGCGACGCCGACTCGGTTGTGGTGAGCGGGGTTGGCGCAATTGGCGCAGCCCTCATTGAGCTTATCAAACACAAGCATCTCAACACGCACATCGTTGCTGTGGTGAGGGATGAAACGAAAATTGAGAGGGCTATCGCCCTCGGCGCACACACAGTTTTGAGTCCGTCACCGCATGGCAAGTCATCCGTCGTGGAAGCGTTCTTCGAAAAAGTCTCCCCCACCGGTGCACGTCACATCATTGAGCTCAGTGGGTCAGTGGATGCCGTTGACTTAGCACTCGAGTTGGTAGCGCCCGGGGGAAGAATCTGCCTTTACGGCGTATACAACGAACGCTACTCGATCGATCTAAACCAAATCGCAGAATTCAAAGAACTGGAGCTAGTCGGCGGGCACCTTGCACCGAACGGTGCTTTTGCAGAGGCAATAAGCCTGCTCGCGGAGGGCAAGATCTCGTTATCCGAGATTGTCCAGGAGCCGCTCCCCCTCGATGAATTCGAGTCTGCACTCAAAGCCCACACCGGTCACAAGTACGCCCTCTCAGCAAAAGGACCGCATTCATGAATAACGCAACGACCTTCTCAGCCGCCCACGTTGACCTCATTGAACAACTGAAATGGGTTGGGAAGCAAGCCACCGCAAATCGCTTGGTAATTGGTAGTGGCGGCAACTTGTCGGCTAGGGTTCCCGGTAGCGAAACATTCCTCATCACAGCCAGTGGAACCTGGTTAGACACTCTGAAGAATGATGATTTCTCCCTGGTGTCACTGGATGGTGAAGTTGTCGCCGGCAATAAGACTCCATCGAGTGAGTTTCGGCTTCACCTCGCGGCCTACGGCACCAGGGCCGATGTGAACGCGGTCTTCCACTTCCACCCTCAGGCTTCCGTCCTCCTAGACGCTTTAGGACACAAGATTCGCCTGATGACAATTGACCACGTCTACTACGTTCGCAACATCGCGTCCACACCTTGGATACCGGCAGGATCAGAGCAAATAGCGACCGCTACATCGGCAGCACTTGAGTCCTCCGATGTCGTTATTTTGGGCCACCACGGTTGCAGCGTCGTCGCTGATTCGATTGAACTCGCCTATAAGAGAGCGGCAAATCTCGAGGAAGCGGCCTCTGCGACTCTTAACGCACTGCTCCTAGGCGACACGACGACGGAGTGCCCACCTGCCTACCGAGAACTTCTTGAAAACCGCGCAGCTATCCCAGAACTTCGAGATCGGCACTAGGCATGCCCATGATTTTCGCAGGCCTCGACATAGGTGGTTCATCGATTAAGGCGTGGGTTGCCAACTCTGATGGACATCTTATTTCCCAGGTATCGGCGACGACCCCGGTGAGGGATTCTCACGATGGGCAATTCGATTTTGACCCCCCAGAGCTATGGTCGCTCCTCGGCCAAACCCTGTCGCGTGCCCTGGTTCAAGCGGGGTCATCCCACGGAAAAATTGCGGGAGTTACGGTCAGCTCACTCCGCCAAGGTTTCGTTCTTATTGGTGACGACGGTGAACTCGGGAACGGTTATTACAACCGGAATAGAGCGGGAGAATCCCAACTCGACTTTCTTGAAGAAACTGTGGGAAGAGAAGAGCTATATTCCATTACCGGGCATTGGCTCGCCCCAGAGCTCACACTTCCCAAAATCCTCCACATTCAAAAAAGCGACCCCGTGCGGTGGGGGAAATGTCGCAAGGTGCTTTTCCTTCATGACTGGGTTATCTGGAAACTCTCCGGAGAGTTTGTGAGCGAAGTGTCACTGATATGTGCCGGTCAAATGGCTAACGTGTCTGAGCGCACCTGGGCTCACGAGATGCTTGACCAGCTCCACATTCCCGGCGCAATGCTGCCTCCCGCGGTGGAGGCGGGAACGATCGCCGGGGCTGTGACGCAGGCCACAGCTAACCGGATTGACGGTCTGGAGGCGGGGACACCCGTAGTGGTCGGAGGTTCAGACTCTCAAATGGTGTCCCTCGGCATGGGGGGGATGAGCCCCGGAGTTGCGACAGTGGTGGCCGGTTCCTCCACGCCAATCCAGATGACGACGTCGTCACCAGTGGTAGACCCGGCTCGTCGACCATGGCTATCGACTCATCTTGAAAAAGATAAGTGGGTTATTGAGGGAAACGCTGGGTACCCGGGAACTATGTCTGATTGGTGGAACTTGATGAGCGGTTCCCTGCCCTCCCTAACCCGTCCTAGCTCCCCAACACCGCCGGAGCTAGTGTCACTTGTGTCTTTCCCTTTTTGGGAGGAAAACCATTGGCGTAATCGCTTTCCCCCCAGCATAAAAGGTTTTTCCATGGCCACGACGTCCGAGGATATTGCCGAGTCGATACTTGAATCTCACGCATTCAGCATCAGAAGCAACCTCGAGATGCTCGAATCGGTGTCGGGCAAACCAGCCGCAAGAGTCCTCCTCGGTGGAGGTGCCGCGGACGTCCTCTCGACCTTTCTCCCCGACGTCCTCGGGCGATCTATAGAGGTTGTTCAGAGTCAATCCGAATCGGCACTGGCCGGTGTAACTCTCGTGGGGCGAGCTTTAGGGATACCCACGCACGCCGCCCCCGATATCCGCTCCGTTCTGCCCCACAAGGCGCGGAACTACGACGCTGGCTACGCAGCCTTCATCGAGGCTTACCTGACTGAATTCTCAGCCCACACCCGCAAGCGAACATCACAGGAATTGGAGAACCAATGAAGGCGCTACTGACCGCCGAGGTCACTGAGGAATTCGTCACGAACCTCGAATCACTCGGCTACACCTCAGAAATTACCGGCTGGGGGGCCACTCGCACCGCCCTCACCGAAGACGAACTCATCGATAAACTCCGGGACGTTTCGCTGCTCGTGTGTGAATTAGAGCAGGTCACTGAGCGAGTTCTCGATAAAAGTCCAGATTTGAAAATAATTGCGTCAGCTCGGGCAAATCCAACAAACGTCGATACGACAGCCGCTGAGGCGCGGGGTATTTGGGTGTTGAATACGCCGGGAAGAAATGCTGACTCCGTGGCTGACTTCACCATTGCGGCCATTTTGGCGTCACAGCGTCGAATCGTTCAAGCAGATGACCACATACGCAACGTCGGCTGGAACCTTTCCGGGGAGCTCCCGTACTTCCACTTCCGAGGGCGGGAAATCGGCGAACTCACTATTGGTTTGCTCGGATATGGGGCAATTGGCAGGCGGGTGGCACAGCGGCTTGTGAGCGGATTTGGCGCCAAGATATTGACCCACGATCTCTATGTGCGGGAGATGGGTGAAGGTTGTGAGTGGGTCGAATTTGATGAGCTCTTTGAAAGATCCGCTGTTGTCTCGCTCCACGCGGCTCCACCCAGTGACGGCAAACCGCTTATCGGGGAGCAGCAGCTCACAGCTCTAGGCTCCGAGGGTTACCTCATAAACACCGCTCGAGCTGCTCTCGTGGACGAGAATGCGCTGATTGCTGCGTTGAATTCGGGGACGATTGCTGGAGCTGCTCTCGATGTTTTCTGGGAGGAGCCCCTGCGCCGCGATCACCCAATACTTTCGGCGCCAAACACCATTCTCACCCCCCACATCGCGGGGGCCTCAATCGATGTGCGCCTCCATCACACCTCCATCATCTACGAAGGATTAAGAGCCCTGCGTTCACATCACGCACCAACAAACGCGGTTGTTTCCGGTTTGCCCATCAATAACACAACAAGGGGAGAGCACTAATGGCAAGAGAATTACTCGAAATAGAACAGATTACGGTGGCGCAGCCGGACACGGAGGAAGCGGCAGCCATATGGCGTCGAATGGTGAGGATTCGCGAGTTTGAAACGCGTGTCTCCCACATCGCCGAGAACAAAGAAGCAGAAGGTTACCTTCATACCTATGCCGGTGAGGAGGCTGTCGCCTGTGGAGTCATCCCTCTCCTTCGGTCTGACGATTGGATCACCTCCACCTATCGAAACCACGGGCACGCGATAGCCCGTGATGTCCCCTTAAAGGGGATCGCTGGTGAGCTATTCGGAAAAGAAACGGGAGTATGCGGCGGCAAGGGCGGATCTATGCACGTCGCTGACCAGAACCTCGGAATGATCGGCGCGATGGGGATTGTCGCCGCGGGGCTTCCTATCGCTGCTGGGGCTGCGTTTGCCTCCAACTACTTGGGTGAAGACAAGGTAGCGGTCTCATTCTTTGGAGATGGGGCTGTCCACCAAGGCGCCTGGCACGAAGCCTTGGAATTTGCAGCGCTATTCTCCTGCCCGGTCATCTTCGTCTGCGAAAACAACCTTTACGCAGAGTCGACCGCGGTCGACTATCACCTTCTGGCCGGAACTGTGTCCGCAATGGCTGGTCCGTATCGTATTCCCACCATTGAAGTGGACGGAATGGATGTCCTCGCCGTGCGGGAAGCCACAGCCAGGGCGCTGCACCATGCTCGCTCTGGAGCGGGTCCCGTCCTCATTGAAGCCATGACGTACAGGTACGGCGGACAGTTCGAAGGGGACTCACAGACATATAAGCCTCCGGTAGAGGTGGCCTACTGGAGATCCAGAGACCCTCTTCCCGCTTTCCGGAAGCGCGCAGCTGAGTTTGGGCTGAGTTCCGAAAGACTGGACACCATAGAGAACACCGCGCGTGACGAGGTCGCTGAGGCCTTCGCGCATGCCAGCGCAGCCAGGTGGCCAAGCCTCGACGCTGTAACCACCGACGTTTACACGAAGTGAAAGGAACAGCCATGAGAGAACTAACCATCAAAGACGCCATCAACGAAGCCCTGTACCAGGAGATGGAACTTGACGACCGAGTGATTCTTTTCGGAGAAGACATCGGCGGAGGCGCGGGGCGAGATGAAGACTACCCAGAAGCGGCTGACGCGTGGGGTGGACCTTTTGGGGTCACCCATGGTCTGCAAACCAAATTTGGTCGCCGGCGAGTAATCGACACAGCGCTGGGCGAAACAGGGTTCATTGGGGCTTCAATCGGAGCGGCTGTTGCCGGTCTCCGTCCAGTCGCCGAGATTATGTATGTCGACTTTCTGGGAACGTCCTTCGACCAATTGCTCAACCAGGCGGCCAAGCTACGGTATGTCTATGGAGGCAAGATGTCTGTGCCCATGGTCGTCAGAACAGTGGCAGGTGGAGGTTTCCGGGCGGCAGCCGAGCACTCTCAGACGCTTTACTCGCTCTTCACCCATATCCCTGGGTTGAAGGTCGTGGCACCCTCCAATGCTTACGACGCTAAGGGTCTCCTCATCGAAGCAATTCGGGACCCAGACCCGGTTGTTTTCATTGAACACAAGCGCCTCTACATGCACAAGACTCATGTGCCCGAGGAAAGCTACACAATCCCCTTCGGCAAGGCAGCGATTGTCCGAGAGGGCACAGATGTCACGATTGTCGGCGTGCAGAAGATGGTCCACACAGCCCTGGACGCCGCTGATGCCCTCAACGAGGTCGGAGTGAGTGCCGAAGTTATTGATCCTCGGACATACTCTCCGCTCGACACTGACACCATTCTCGCGTCGGTGGCAAAAACGGGGCGACTTGTAATTGTTGACGAGTCGCACCCCCGTTGCTCACTGGCCACGGATATTTCGGCGCTTGCAGCGGAGCATGGTTTTGATCGCCTTCTTGCCCCGGTGAAGATGGTGACGGGAGCCCACTCGCCGGTGCCGTTCTCCCCACCATTGGAGGACCACTACCTTCCGAGTACTAAGAGAATCGTGGAGGCCGTGATGTCCACCGTCAACCACCAAGGCCGGACCGGCAACACGGCGGTGACAGCATGAGCGAAAACACGAGAGTAATTCTGGACTGCGACACCGCCAACGAAATCGACGACCAAATGGCCATTGCCCATGCGCTGGGATCAGACTCGCTCGATGTTCTTGCTGTCATTTCGGTTCAAAACACTGTGGCAAGCGGACCACAATCGATTGACCGATACCAAGAAGAAGCTGAACGAGTCGTTGAATTGTGTGGAGCATCGCAAACAGTGCCATGCCTTCGCGGTGCTTCTCATCCGATGGAAACAATGAATGACGCGGTAGCTAGCGAGGGTCTCGACTTCATCATCGAGGCTACAAAACAGGGGCCGCTGACAATTCTCGCCACTGGGCCGGCAACAAACATGGCCTCACTGGCGCTTCTTGCACCCGAGGTTCGGCGAGAAGTAAACATCATTTGGGCAGGTGGCTTCCCTGACGATGCGACGTGGCAGGAAAAAAAGTATGGCGAATTGAACGCTCGTGCGGATATCGCTTCCTGGCGTCGGCTATTCATCGCCGAAGGGCCCCTCAAAGTTCTTCCCGGGTGGCCAGGGGTTGAGAAACTTGCCGTTACGCCAAACCACTTTATTCAGCGTTTACGGGATATGGGGTCCCCCATTTCGAACTACATCGCCGAGATAACGTTCGATTGGACCTCGGGCAGAGGAGTGTTCGATATGGACGATGTTGACGTTTCAGGAGCGAAACTTCAGTCCCCGAGAGGGAAAGTCCTATGGGACATTGCCAATGTGGCCGCTGTCACTGTTCCCGGGAGCGTCCATTTTGTTCAGGAGGCTCTTCCTTATGTCGACTCCGCAGGAGTCCCCGACTGGAACAAACCCGGTCGTATTGCAGGAGTGTCGCGAGATTTGGATGCTGAAGCTGTACTCGAGGACTTCTGGAAAGCCTTGGAGAAACTTGCACGGGGGCGCAAGACATAACTTGACCTTGGCTTTTTCTGTCGAACTCCCACAGCACTTCTGTTTCGAAGAACGAACGCCGTGTCGAAGCCGCGCATTGGCCTCACTGCCCACCGAGCCCTCGGGCAGGGGGTCATCTATGACACTCAGCTTGTCGTGTTGCCCGCGAAACAGATTGAAGCGGTCACCTAGGCCGGTGCGGTTGCCTTGATGACACCAGCTCCTTACCCCAGAGACTCGATGACCTCTTCATCACCGGTGGCACCGATATCGACCCTGCGCGCGATGGCCTCGAGGAGACATTGCTGGGTGCAGCCATGTAAATAGGCCTGCCTACCCTAAGTATTTGTCGCGGGGCACAAATGTCTAGTTTGCACCTAGGCGTCACCTTGCAACAACATCGCCACCACCATGAACATCTACTCACGTCACCCCAACGATGCAGGAAGATGCCCTACAGCGACCTCTGCAGTACTCAAAGAGACGCTAAGCACAATGAACTCCACATTGGGGAATTAAAAGACCCCGCCGACACACCTGCCGCTGCGTGTTGGCGGGGCTTTCCAGATATGGCAAGTATGGGATTCAAACTCTCGCAGGACTCTCAACGGCTAACTGCTTGCTAAGTGTTCTTAGGGCAGATGGTTGCATTTGAGCAGGTCGCAAATACATCTGGAGGCCTTGAGAAACCTGCTGAAACCTCAAACTAAGCACACCGTCGTGCACATCAATTAGAGAAATTCTTACTGATCTTCCTTGCTGCAAAAATCTCTCGTGGGGGTTGCCTCCCGAAAGAGGATTGGGCTTGACTATAGAATTGTGGGTCTGCTCAGGGGCTAACAGAGCGCGTCGTCCTCATAGCGAGGAACTTTGGAAAAATCTCCCGAAGCGTCAGCTCGACTCGTGACGACTCAGTGGCGACCTTCCGCCTCTCTGCGGGCATAGTCCAAGCGCCATGATTGATGGTTGTTTGCTCCATCGCCAAGAATCCATCGGCATCTGATTTAGCCACGAACGGCTTTGGGGCGTAATAACGCCTTCCGTCTGGGCCAACACAACTTGCCTGGTATTGCTGAGATTGTAGCTTTCGGGTGTATCCGAACGAGCGATGATTTTTTTATTCATTTAGTCCTCTTCTTAGTCTCTGCGTGCGATTAGCACACGATTCATAATGGGAGGTCGTTGTTACTCGGTTCCGCTTGCTTCACATAAGAATTTTTGATATTCCATGTGTTTGCAGCCGAAGGGCTGTAATTTTGCGTATTCACTGGCGCCCTCGGTAGGAATCGAACCTACGACCAAGAGATTAGAAGGCTCTTGCTCTATCCACTGAGCTACGAGGGCTTTGCCTTGGACAGTAAGGCAACACACAGTCTACACAAGGCGGTCAAGCCTCG
>Ga0209137_1001379_pt1 | contig 23073 bp, 24 predicted proteins | sample SaaInl5LU_22_DNA_FD_184642 | JGI IMG/M metagenome (GOLD analysis project Ga0209137, IMG submission 184642) | Marine microbial communities from expanding oxygen minimum zones in the Saanich Inlet - ESP_105LU_22_DNA (SPAdes) (version 2) | ecosystem: Environmental > Aquatic > Marine > Intertidal...
AAAAGGAGTAGAACTTGAGTTAGACAATTCGATTAGTTTTCCACCCGTTTGGAATTCGGAAGCGAATGATGGAGATGCTGTTTCTCAGGTTTTTGGAGTAATAGAGTGCGAGCGGCATCGTCCCAGCAATTAATACGGCAAACTCGGGCACCCAGTTATCGAAAACAAGTCGAAGTGATTTGTACAGATAAACCATCGCTAATACAAAAAACAAGAGAAAAAATAATCGCGCGACAATTAGGTGTGGACCAAATATTTTGTAGAGTTGTGCAACCGCGTATTCTGGCAATGGAAATTCCAGGATCAAGGTTTTATGACCTCCCATCCAGCAAACGGTTGGCGCTAGAAACGGAGCATCATCGTAATAATAACCCTCGATGTATTGATTGGTATCGAATTGCCGCCAAGCATGTGGGCTGTCTATGGAACCACCGAGATGAAAGACTCGAAAGAGCATTAAAAAGACGATGATTGAAGGAATTTTGTAATTGATGTTCAGCCGTTTCATTAGTAAAAATAATTGCGGTGATATTCATCAACAATCGGGGCTAATTCTTCATCACTTTTAGAATTTCCAAAAGCCATGATGTAGTCAAACTTATCTTCCCGGTCTAGATAGGATTGAAGCATTTCCCTTTTAACGAATCCAGTCACATTTTTCTCCTTCCAACTGCCTAAGTTGATATTATTTTCATCGTATAGAAATTGGGTGGAAATCAACTCAGCTTTAAATTCATCGGCAAAAGGTTTCAACCATTCGGGGAATGATCCAGAGAGAATCAGCAACTTTGTTCCTTCGCGCTTTTCATTTTCCATCCAACGAACAGCGGAAAGGTAACATCGTTTTTTATGGGCTTTGTGAAATGCTTTTCCTTTTTCTAGCAAGTCAGTTTTGGAAAGGCCATTGAAGTTGTTTTTAATGAACGCGGCTTTCAAATCATTGCGAGATGACGCACCAAAAAGAACCATCAAATATGGAAGCATGATTTGAAAGGTAGAAAGGATGTATTTCTTTGAACTGTTGAACTTTGCGAAGTCCAACATAGAATCACCGCGGTAAATTGTTCCGTCAAAATCCAATACAGCCAGCTTTCTCATAATGTTTTGCGTTTAAAAATAGATTCGGGAATGTTTTTGAGAATCCATGAAATCGGTCGCCAAATGGGTTTTACATAAATGATATTTCGATTTCCAGAAAGGGCATTTTTCACGATCACTTTAGCAACTTGTTCAGGGGATGCCGTTAATCGATTGGGCAAATCCATTCCCGAAGTCATTTTTGTGCGAATAAAGCCTGGACGAATCGTAAGTACTCGAACACCATCCGAATAGAGATATTGTCGCAAGCCGCTTAGGAAATTATCAAACCCACTTTTCGCAGATCCGTAGACGATATTTGATGTTTTTCCACGAACGGCACCAACAGAACTAACCCCAACGATAGTTCCAGATTTTTGCGCTTTGAATTTCTTTGCAATTGCCCCTAAAATTCGAACGGCTCCCGTATAATTTACGGAGATCGTATTCTCCGCTTCAGTCTCGTACAAAGCAGTTTCGTTGTCAGGAAGCGTTCCCGCAGTATAAAGGACACCATCGAAATCCAATTGATCCATTGTAGCAATGGCTTCACTTGGCTTTGTGACGTCCATTTCGACAATCTCGTGTTTGGTTTCTGGAAGTTCGTATGGTTTGTGGGATCCCAAAATTACGGTTATGTTTCGCGCTTCGAAAAGTGGAATGCATGCTTGAGCAACATCAGAATTTGCGCCTATAATTAAGAATCGTTTACTCATGGTGTTAAATTAAGACGTTTTGATAGAAGAGAGGAAATGCGGCCCGAGTTATATTCCGAAATCTGATTTTTAAATTGTGTTGCTTCGGGATACATTTTTTGGAATTGCTTTTCGGAAAGTAGAGCGTCTTTTACTAAATAAACCTGTCCGCTTTCTTCCGCAATTATTTCGTTGAGTTGCTGCAAGGTTTTCTCGATTCCTTTTTTGTAGATGAAATCAAACGCAAAGGAAAATCCTGGTTTTGGAAACGATAAAATTCCGGGTGAATGGAGAGTTCCATGTTTCTTTATTACCGACAAAACGGGGAGGAATCCCGAGGCATGAATTACTTCGAAAATTCGCTCAATTTTTGGAAGAATATTTTCTCGCTCGAATTGAAATTGAAGTTGATAAAAACCACGTGTTCCATAAAGGTAATTCCAATTTGAAATACGATCTAGGGGAAATAAAACGTCATCTAGCAACACCTCGTTTTGAGGCTTCAACATTTTCTTAGCGTAACGTTTGTTGTACGCTTTCATTACGAAAGGTTGTACGAATGGAACCGACTTAAATGGGATGCTTATTTTGGGTTTTTTAAGCTGGAAATCAGTTGGAATTTCACCTCCTTTTTTAATCCGATTTTCGATCAATAAAAAGGTATTCATTGTATAGAAATCGAACCAGCCAGTTTTGTAGTCTGCATCGCTTTTCCAAAGTGAATCTAGAAGTGAATTCAATTGATCAAATGACTGAACGTTTTGCTGAAAAGTTATACTATTTAGGCTTATTAGTTTGATTTTTGCGGAAATGATAACTCCAGTGAGTCCGAGTCCTCCAATCGTAGTATTAAATAATTGCGAATTATTTTGACTAGAGCAATCGATTATTTCCCCATTTGGGCGGCCTATTTTTAGACTTTCAATCCAACGTCCTAGAGTTCCATTTTGTGCGTGATTTTTACCATGAATGTCTGCCGCAATCATTCCACCAATTGTTGCGTGTTGTGTCCCTGGAATTACGGGTAAAATAAACCCTTTTGGAACGATGAAATTGAGAGCTTCACCAGCGCTAAAACCTGAACTTACTTCTAAAATAGTATCGTTTAGTTTAAGTGTTTTTTTGTTTTTGGTGAGGTCTAACATTTCCGATTGAAGCGACGCATCTCCGTAACTTCTTCCATTTCCTCTCGGGCAAAACTCCCCCTTTGGAGTCCATCCGTTTTCAATCGAAAGCAAGCGCGCTTCGTCTACTTTTGGCCGGCCATTCCAGTTGGAGATTTTCATGAATTCGGGTAAAGTGTAATAATAAGAATTATAAAACTGATCAGAAGTAAAAGCACGCTCCAGAAATTTCGAATGAGAATAGAAATTGGATCTTTTTGAAGATTTTTAATCGCTTTGAAATGATAGGTAATGATCGCTATATACGTCAACGGAATCGTGAAATAAGGAAGAAGCGTAAAGGACTCGGGATACTGAGAAAACACAAAGTGAATATAAGCAGCGTAGATTAAAACAATAAGATGGATCAAGAATAGCGTCGTGGTCTGGAGCTTTAGTTTTGAGTAGAACGTTACCGTTTTTCGATATTTAATACCGGTATTCTCGAATAATTTCACGTCACTGTAGCGTTTGATCAAAACGAGGTACGTCGCGAGCACACCTACCATTAGTATAATCCAAAGGCTCAAAGGAGCGTCTGCAATTTCTTGTCCAATGAGTAGTCGAATGTAATAGCCCGAAAGAATACAAAGTAAATCTATTAGTGCGATTTGCTTTAAAAATTCAGAGTAAATCAGGTTTATTGTAACGTAGCATGCACCAAAAACGGCGATCGATCCAGAGATCAAGAAAAGTGTAGTAAGTCCGACTGTGAGAAAGATCAACTGTATAACGCGTGCATCTAGGTGAGCTATTTCATTCGATGCAATGGCGCGATTTTTCTTTTCAGGGTGTTTTTGATCGGAGTCTTTATCTCTCAAGTCGTTGTGAATGTACACAGAGGATGCAATCAGCGAAAATCCCCAGAACGCCAGTAAAAGTTGTAGCATTAAGGTCGCGTTCCAGGTAACGGCAGCAAATATAGCTGGAATGAAGATCAAGCCATTTTTTAGCCATTGAATTGGGGAGATTGTTTTGATGAGTTTCACTCGGTGAGGGACCAGTTGATTTTTAAAGATACCTATTTCAAGTAATCTACCAAGTGAGATTTTAAATCGGTGTGTTTTAGGATCTTTTTTTCGCTTGTGAATAAGGCAATTATGAAATAGTTGAAAACTTTATGATTAAAAAGTAATCAATATGTGATTAGAAATTCATAGTTTTACAACTCAGCCTCAGAACATTTTCAAAATAATTTCATGTATTTGAATACGCACACATATTACAGTTTGCGGTATGGGGTAATGTCGCCGAACGAATTGGCACATGAGGTCAAAAAGCACCAATGTCCCATATTCGCTGTTACAGATATTAACACGACTTCTGCGTGCTTAGAAATGCTGCGCGAAGGCCCCAAGGTTGGTGTTCGTCCTGTTGTGGGAGTCGATTTTCGCAACGGCATTCGACAGCAGTTTATCCTCCTTGCGCGAAACAATCAAGGATTTCAGAATATCAATTATTACCTCACGAAAATGCTTCACGAGGAACTTGATTTCCCCGAAGACGCACCTGAATTACCGCATACGTTTGTAATTTATCCTTTTAACAACGACAAGCCGAGAACGCTTAAACGGTACGAGTATTTGGGTATTGCACCGAAGGACATCCCACACGTTCGAATGCAAAAATTGGACACGTCAAAAATGGTCGTGCTGCAAACGGTCACTTTTCGTCACAAGAAAGATTTTAATGCACACCGATTGTTACGAGCTATTGACAAAAATGTACTTCTGAGTAAACTTCCACAGTCGGAACAAGCGCGCGAAGAGGATCAGATCTGGTCACGTGATCGCATTCATCAAGTGTATCAAGAATTTCCAGATCTTGTTGAGAACACCAAGGGAATTCTCGATGCTTGCCGCGTCAATTTCACATTTCAGGATCAAGCCGAACAGCAAAATCAGAAAAACTATACGGATAGTGCCGAAGAGGATGAAGCGATGTTAGAACGACTTTGCTATGAAGGTATTTCTTATCGCTATCCAGATGCTTCTCAAGAAGTGTACGATCGAATTCAGAAAGAACTTGGGACGATTAAACAAATGGGCTTCGTTTCGTATTTTTTAATGAATTGGGACATCGTAGGCTATGCACGGAAACAAGGATATTTCTATGTAGGGAGAGGAAGTGGTGCAAATAGTATTGTGGCGTATTTACTGCGAATTACCGACGTTGATCCAATAGAACTTGATCTTTATTTTGAGCGTTTCATTAACCTGTATCGAACCAATCCTCCTGATTTTGATATTGATTTTTCGTGGCGAGATCGCGAGGATATGACACGCTATATTTTTGAACGGTTCGATCATGTGGCACTCGTAGCAACATACAATACGTTTAAAGACCGTGCGGTAATTCGTGAATTAGGGAAGGTTTTCGGACTTCCAAAAGAGGAAATTGACAAGCTCACAAAGGGAGAGATGCAGCCCTGGCAATTGAATCACCTTTCCTCACTAGTAATCAAATACGCAAAATATATTCATGGATTCCCGAGTCATTTGAGTGTCCATGCAAGCGGAATTGTCATCGCAGAGAAACCGATTCAAGCATTTTCAGCAACGTTTTTGCCTCCAAAGGGGTATCCCACCATTCAGTTTGACATGCACATCGCCGAAGATGTTGGACTGTATAAATTCGATATTTTGAGTCAGCGCGGGTTGAGTAAAATTAGAGACACTTTGGATATTATTTATACAAACAATCCACAATCTCCTAAAATCGATATTCACAACATGGCAATGCTCAAAAGTGATCCGAAAGTGAAAGCAGTTCTTAGGGAAGCAAAGCCAATTGGGTGTTTTTATGTTGAATCGCCAGCCATGCGAATGTTGCTCACCAAATTACAGGTGGATGATTACCTTGGACTGGTCGCTGCAAGTTCGGTGATCCGTCCGGGTGTTGCGAAATCTGGAATGATGCAAGCCTATATCAAGCGCTTCCGTCACCCTGAATTGCGAAAAGAAGCGCATCCCGTTTTGTTGAAACTAATGCCTGAAACGTATGGCGTAATGGTTTACCAAGAGGACGTGATCAAAGTGGCGCACTTTTTTGCGGGATTAACGCTTGGTGAAGCCGATAAAATGCGCCGTGGAATGTCGGGAAAGTTTCGGTCAAGAGACGAATTTCAAGAAGTGAAACGGAAGTTTTTCGACAACTGTATCAATGAGAAAGGGCATTCCATGGAATTAACAAAAGAGGTTTGGCGACAGACAGAAAGTTTTGCAGGCTATGCTTTTGCTAAAGGTCATTCGGCATCGTATGCAGTGGAAAGTTATCAATGTCTCTACCTCAAAGCGTACTATCCTTTGGAATTTATGGTCGCGACAATTAATAATTACGGCGGATTTTACCAAACAGAACTTTACGTTCAAGAAGCCCGCCTGTTTGGAGGAGAAATTTGTCCCCCATGCATTAATAATAGTGAACTATTGACAAGGTTGATTGGACATAAAATCTACCTCGGTTTTCACCTTTTAAACTCTTTCGATGTGAAAACAGCACGCATGATCATGACGGATAGAGAATTAAATGGTGCCTACGCAAGTTTGGACGATATCCTCGATCGAATTCCAATTTCTATGGAGCAAATTGTTATTCTTATTCGGATTGATGCGCTTCGATTTACAGAGAAAGACAAACGAACGCTGTTGTGGCAGGTACACTTCAAATGGAATAAAGAATCGCAAAAAGATATCTCGATGGCCGATTTGTTCCGTGTGCAGCCACGAGAGTTTGACGTTCCAAAGTTGGAGAATTCTTGGCAAGAAGATGCTTTTGATCAGATTGAGCTCTTGGGCTTTCCAATTCACAGTCCGTTTCAGTTTCTACTCGAAGATGAGGTTCCTGCGGTGCTTGCGAAAGACTTACCTCGGCAAAAAGGGAAAATGGTTTGGATTAAAGGCTATTTGATTCATGCCAAGCGAACAACGACTTCTGATGGGAAATTGATGTATTTCGGAACGTTTCTAGACGAAGAAGGAAATTGGCTCGATACGGTACATTTTCCAGAAGTTGCTCAAAAATTCAGGTTTCGAGGTACGGGAGTATACAAGGTTCGAGGAAGGGTCATTGTGGAGTACGAATGTATTTCGGTAGAAGTCGAGCACATGGAAAAAATGGCAATAATTCAAGATCCGAGGTACGCCGAAGTGAAGACAATCAAGCCGGTGGAGACATCAAATTCACGAAGAGATTATGGGAGTCGGACGAATAGGGTAGAGTTTTGAGTTTAAGAATATTGAATAGTGATTTTCTTTCTCAATTCGAAGAGGTAATTATTCACCCTTTGGAGGGCGCTAGGGGGAGGGTTTCACAGAGTTATCTATATTCGATTGCTAGCTATAAGTGATTGAAAATAGGTTCTTCTTCGGTAGGCCAACTCCCCCTCCAAAGGGGGGGCAAAAGATCAACTGTAGAGATTTGATTTATCGTAACGTATTAGTAATAAAAATGAAATCAGTAGCACATTTAGATTTAGACACCTTTTTCGTTTCATGTGAACGTTTAATTGACAACAGAGGCTCAACAATCGACCTATTTTAATCGGAGGAACGTCCGACCGGGGAGTAGTCGCGTCTTGTAGTTACGAAGCGCGACAGTTTGGAATTCACTCGGCAATGCCCATGCGAATGGCGAAACAACTTTGCCCCGAAGCGATTGTGTTACGGGGAAACTCTGGCTTGTATTCGAAATATTCGAAGCTAGTTACTGATGTTATTAAAGACGAAGTCCCCTTGTATGAAAAAACATCGATTGATGAATTCTACCTCGACTTGACAGGAATGGATCGTTTTTTCGGCTGTCAGAAATTGGCTTCTGAATTGCGTCAAAAAATTATTCGTGAAACAGGATTGCCTATTTCTTTTGGGTTGTCATTGAATAAGACCGTTTCTAAAATTGCCACGGGAGAGGCAAAGCCGAACAATGAAATCAACGTGATCGCAGGAACAGAAAAGCCATTTTTAGCACCGCTTTCAGTGAAGAAAATCCCGATGGTTGGCGACAAAACCTACCGCAGTTTGTGCGATTTAGGCGTAAAGCAAATCAAAACGATTCAGGAGATGCCGATTGAGTTGATGGAGAACGTTTTTGGAAAGCATGGTATCGTGATTTGGACAAAAGCGAATGGAATTGACAACAGTCCGGTGATTCAGTACCACGAAAGAAAATCTGTTTCTACAGAACGAACGTTCAACAAAGACACTATTGATGTGAATAAACTCGAGGGAATTATGCTGGCGATGGCGGAAAACCTGGTATTTCAACTTCGAAGAGGAAACAAATTGACTTCATGCATCACCGTTAAGATTCGTTATTCAGATTTCCAGACCTATACTTTACAGAAAATGATACCATACAGTGCTTCCGACCATATTATCTTACCTCTTGTGTTGGAATTGTACCGAAAGTTGTACAACCGTCGTGTTTTGGTGCGATTGATTGGAGTTCGATTTAGTCATTTGGTGGAAGGCGCACATCAAATTAGTCTTTTCGAAGACCCGAAGGTTTTGGATTTGTATCGAGCGATGGATCACATTCGCGATCGTTTTGGAGATAGAGCAATCATGCGCGCTAAGGGAATGAACGCAAAAAGCATTAGTCGATTTAACCCGTTCAACGGAGAGCCACCACCGCTACTAGCTAATAGGAGAAGGTGAGGCGACAGGCCTGAAATTGGCGAAAATTATTCTCTTGAAGATTCTAAAAGTGATAACGTACTGAGCTACAATTTATTTATATGTATCGCGATCCTTTACCTCTGACTTGACTGTCCTTTAATCGGTTTCGTATTATTTTTCAATTGTACTAACAATTCCCTAAAGCGACTTCTCTCTTATTGCTAATAATCCCCTAATGCCCACCAGCTTTTAAAACCTCTGGCATTTTTGCTTTGAATTTATTCAACCGTGGAATCGAAACCGCTTGGATATAACCCTGATTCGGATTTTTACGCTCAAAATCTTGGTGGTACTCCTCAGCGCGGTAGAATTTTTTCAATTCAGTGACTTCCGTCGTGATTTTACTGAAAGTCCCAGCGTTCTTGTAGTGCTTTATTTTGGCCTCAATAATTGCTTTTTCTTCGTCTGTTTGATAGAAGGCAACCGATCGATATTGTGGGCCGTGATCTGGACCTTGGGCATCCTTTGTGGAGGGGTCATGCGAATTGAAAAAGACTTCAACTAAGGTTTCATAGCTAACTTTTGAAGAGTCGTAATACACTTTTACTGCTTCTGCATGACGTGTTCTTCCTGAACTTACTTGTTGGTAGGTAGGATTTTCAATTTCACCGCCAGCATAACCAGATACAGCTTCTTCAACGCCCTCAACGGATTCAAAAACAGCTTCAACACACCAAAAGCAGCCACTCGCAAAATATGCCGTTTGAAGAGAATCCAAATGAGCAGGATCTTTCTGAGTAATTTCATCTGATGCAGCTTGAGCACAAGAGCCAAGTGATAAACCAATAACTAGAAAGAAAAGTAAGTTTTTCATAATACACGTTTTCAATTAGTTCGAGGCACGGATGAATTTCTTACAGGAAAAACGTAAAGAATTGTTAATTCACCGGGTCTGGGATTGGATTCTCGTTTCGAAGTTTTTGAAAGCGCTTTCTGGATTCCTCGGTGAACAAGCTCCCTTTGTGTTCGAATAAAATAAGACGGTAATATTCGGCAGCTTTCGTACCATTCATAAGGTGATTTTCGTAAATATCGCCCAGTTTGAAAATAGCATCGTCAGCAAGGATGTCATCGGGGTAATATTTCAATAACGTTTCTAGCTCCGTGATTGCATCTTGCCAGCGACCTTGTAATTCCATGGCGTGTGCACGCTTCAATTGAATTTCATCGCCGAGACTGTGCGCAGGATACTCGCTAATAATACTGTCGAATAACACAAAAGCTTCTTCGTACCGGTGTTGCTCAATTAAAAGATCAGCATTGGCAAACCAGTTCATGGCGATGTAATTGCTGTCCAAACCGTAATTATCTGTAATTAAAAGCGAAAGATTAATAGCATCGTTAGCGATCAATTTCGAAGTAGATCGCTTGAGGACATCCAATTGTGATTGTGCATAGTCAAACTCTCCGTCGTAATAAAAAATGCGTGAGTTTTTAAATTTTGCTTCTTGGCCAATCGGTTCGTATTTGAAGTCGGTATCAATTTGCATGTACAGCAAAGAAGCCTCCCAAACATCTCCATGCAATACATGTATATCTGCAAGTTCCATTTTCGCCTGTGCGACTTGCATATCTGTAAGCCCTGGAATGTTTAATAACTCCGTCAAAAGTGCAATGGCTTCCGCACCTTGATTGGCATAAAAAGCTTGAATATGCGCTTTTTCCATGATGAGAGAGAAAGAAGTACGCCTTTTTCCAAAAAGTTCCAAGGCAGCGTCATAGTCCGCAATCGCTTCATCGAGTTCAGTTTGAGAGAAGTTTCTTTGAGTCGTAACTTCCAAAAAACGAACGTTGAGTAGTGCGTTGTATCCGTTGATATAAATCGGTGATTTTTCGCCCATGTCAACAACATAACGGAAGGCTTTTCGAGCTGTGGTGAAATCTTTATTCTCCACACAAGTCACACCGAGATCATAGACGAGACGACCGTCAGATTTTGTTCTTTTATCCAATGCCTTCACTTGCACCAGTGCCGCTGCAAAATTTTGTCTTTGAACGAATAGCCACGTCAGTAATTCTGCATAAACGAGATCGTTGGGACGTTGCTGCGTACGTTCAATCAAGGCTGTTTTTAGGATCTCGTATTCTTTCGAATCTTCCGCAGTAAAGTCGATTTGATTCATTAAAATTCTTTCTAATGTAGACTTGTAGGAAGCATGGTAGTCGATAAGATCGAGGTATTCCTGCATCATGTTTTTGGTGTCACCGATAGATCCGTAGTATTCTGCGAATTGAAAATTTAATGGGTACGAATTTTTGAGCAACTTCCTTCCTTTTTCCAATGTTCGGAAAGCGAGTTCGTTCTTATTTTGTGATTTGAACGCATTGTACAAGGCGATGACGTCCCTGGAGTTGGCATACAGATCTTCAATTAAAGCGTCATAGATTTTGTCTGCTTTGTTTTGATCGTTTGTTTGTTCGTAGTGTTTTGCGAGTTGAATTTCATATTCCTGATCGCCACGACTGAAAGAAATCTGCTTTTTAAGCAATTTCTCAATGTCTTTATCTTCAGCTCCCGTTTCACGCATACAGGTAATTAATCGGTTGAAGTAAAATTTGGATTGATCATCTTCATATAGGCGGTCATAATACTCGAGCGCTTTGTCGTAATCGCCGTTATCGAAATAGAATTGCGCTAATTGTTGATCCGAGGTTTGCGCATTGGCAATCCCAGTAGTCATCAGTAATAAGAACAAAATCAGTATTCGCTTCATCATCTTTCTTCCTCAATTATTGTACCTCTTTCGAAGCGTTTCGTTCATCAATCAATTGAATCACCCGTTCTGTCGTGGGTTCAATTTTATCATTTATCTCTTGCAATAGAACTCTGAGCCGATCGAATTGTTGTGAAAGTTCTTCACTTTTCGACTTTTCTTTCGCAACGTACTCCGCATATTTTCCACGTCTTCCTGCGCCTTTTTCAATATCGCTTTTCAGCTTTTTCAAATCATCATTTTGTGCGCTAATGGCTTCATCGATTTGAGTTTTTAATTTCAATGCCACTGGAATTGATTCCTGCAATCGCTGGTAGGAGTTTATTAGTTGTGCATCCTCCAAGCGAATCGTGTCTGTTTCAAATTGTTTCAATTCCAAAATGATCGAATCTCCTTTTCGAATCAAACTAGAATCAATTCCCTTCGCAAGTTCGTTCACTTCGTCGACTTTTTGATTCATATCTTTTTCAATTCGCTCAATCTCCTGTAAGTACTCAGGCTGCTCCAAATCCGCGCAAGAATTCAGGATTACAAGAAATAGAAGAATCAAACCAGTTCGCATGATGACTTAAATTTAAGAAGATTCATCCACAGAAATGAATATTTAGCTTGTTTTAACGAAGAATCGGTAATTATCAGTCGATCACTAGATCTTATCACTCTTTTCCCATCGTTTAATTTCTGGAGTGAGGGTTAAAAATCCGATGGGAGGAATGATGATCTCAAAGACCAGAAACCAGAGTGATCTTGCATAAAATACTTCTCGAACTTTTAATACAATTTTCACGATAGGGTATATCATTAGTAACGCAGGAATGAGAGCGAAAACGGAAGGGAGATGGTACGTTGAAATCAAAGTGATCCCTGAAATTGTCGCCAATGCGATGAGGAGAATAACCAAATTGTTTCCTTCAAAAGATTTTTTTTCATGACTGAAATAAGCAAGAACGCTTATATACCAAAGTCCAGCTGAAAGCCATTGAAAAATAGAAGATGCGTACAGGATTTTCTTGAGGTCTCCAGAGATGTATTGATGGTCCCACAAAATGAACATAATCGCTGGAAGAAATAGAGCAATTAGAAATACGATACCAGGAACTTTTAGAACGAATTGTTTCATTTTGAAAAGGATTATTTAGTTATCCGCCGATTGTAATCATGGAACGATTTTCGTGATTCACTAGGGAAGTATCATCCAATGCTGGAAGACCTCCACGGGCAATTTTTTTCAGTCCAATTGTTTGTCGAATAATTGATTCAATGTCTTCTCCAGCGCGAAATCGTGAAAGCAAGTCGCCTTCGTCATTTGAAAAGAGGCAATTTTTAATCTTCCCATCTGCCGTCAAACGAATGCGATTACAGGAATCGCAAAATGGATTGGTCACCGAGCTGATAATTCCAAACGATCCCAGTCCATTTTTAATTTGATAATTCCGAGAGGTTGAGTTGGGTGAATCGTTCAACTTTAAAATGCTTTCTGAACCGAAATGCGCATTCACTTGATCCAATATTTCAGCAGCGGAAATGGTTTTTGAACTATCCCAATTGTTTCCATCAAAAGGCATAAATTCGATGAATTGAACACTAACTTCCTCGTGTATAGACCAATTTATGAAGTCGATTATTTCGTCCTCATTTGTACCTCTGATTAAAACGACATTGATTTTTACGTGAAAGCCTTTGCTTAAAAGTAATTGAATGTTTTCACGAATTTTCACGAAGTAACTCCTTCTGGAGATGGCATTGAAGCGCTCTTCCACTAAAGAATCGAGACTGACATTTATTTTTTTTATTCCTGCAGATTGAAATGTGTCGATAAACCTATCAACTAGAATTCCATTCGTGGTCAACGACAATTCCACTGGAAGCTTTCCCAATTCTTTTAAAATGGGATCAACGCCCTTTTTCACTAGAGGTTCACCGCCTGTCAATCGGATTTTAGTCACTCCCAAATCAACGAATTTCTTCGCGATGGAAACGACTTCTGTTGGAGACATGAAAACACTTTTTTCCTTGAGGGGGACACCCTCTTCTGGCATACAGTAGAAACAACGCAAGTTACATTTCTCTGTCAATGAAATTCGAAGATAAGTATGCGCTCTACCGTATGAATCGACAATATTTGTGTTTGAATTTTTCAATCGTGGCGTGCTCCTTTAAAAATTCTGAAACTGTGTAATACAGCAGGAAAAATGGCATCCATTGTTTCTGTTGCGCCACCGGTAGATCCTGGCAAGGTAATGATCAAACTTTCATCTTTAGTTCCAGCGACACTGCGAGACAACATCGCATACGGCATTCTTTCTTGTCCGTACGATCGCGCTGCTTCCACAATTCCTGGTATTTCGCGATCCAAGATTGGACGGATGGCTTCTGGGGTGACGTCTCTAGGTGAAAGTCCAGTTCCGCCTGTAAATAAAATCAAATCGGTGCCTTTGGCAACTTCGCCCAATGCAGCAGCTTCTATCAGGTCTTTTTCATCTGGGATCACTTTAAAAGTGGCGACATTTACGTTGTAACTAGCCAGCTTTTCGGAAATTACTTTCCCAGCGCGATCTTCTTTTGATCCAGCGTGAATCGAATCCGAACAAACAAATATCGCTGCGGAAATCGATTCCTTGTAGGTGTCACGATAATCGGATTTACCCCCTTTTTTCGAAACAAGTTTGATATTGCCGATTTCGATACCTTTATCGATGGGCTTGAGCATGTCATACATCGTTAGTGCAACAACACTGACTCCGTGCATCGCTTCGACTTCAACTCCTGTTCGGTAAATCGCTTTGACTTCCATCAAAATTCGAACTTCCAAACCATTGATTTCGTAGCTCACTGCGGTAAACTCAACGGGTAATGGGTGACAATCTGGAATCATGTCAGCCGTCTTTTTTACAGCGAACAATCCTGCCGTTTTTGCCATTTCGAAAACATTTCCTTTTGGAACATTGTTGTTCACGAGAGCGTCAATAGTATCTTGATGACTCACCTTTACCAATGCTTGGGCGATGGCGGTGCGTAATGTTGTGTTTTTGTGCGTAATATCAACCATTATGAGTTCTTTTTCCAAACGTGCGTTTCATCTTCGAAGAGCTCTTTTCCAAAAACAGGAATTTTCGCTTTGATCTCTTCAACAAGATATTCGATTGCTTGCGTGACTTCCTTTCGGTGCTTTGACGACACAAAAACAAAAAGGCAGATTTCGCCTTTATGTACACGTCCAAGGCTATGATAAATATGCATACATGTGAGATCGTATTTTTCGAAAGTTGCTTCTCTGACTTCGTGAAAAGTGCGATTTGCCAATTCTTCGTTCGCGGAATACTCGATCGCACAAACCTCTTTCCCTTCAATTTCGTCATTTCTTACTTGACCGAGGAAAATTTGATGGGCGCCAATTGTTGTTTTTAACTGGTGGTGCGCAATCGATGTGGCAATAAATTCTGGAGGAATCGCACCTTCTTTAAAACAGTTTTTCATGAATAGTTTTCTTTTAATTTGGGTAGTGCATCCAGACCATTCACAATGGATCGAACCATTTCAAAGCCTCTATTTCTGAGCAGAATAGTCGCTTTTTCACTTCGAAATCCACTTTGACAGTAGATCGCTGTTGGAATTTCTGGTTGCAGCTGAGCTATAAATTTGTTGAGTTCTCCGAATGGAATTTTATGAGTCGTAAATTCGGGACTTTGCGGAGTTTCCTCAAGTTCACGAACATCAACTATTTGTTTGAATTCGTCTGAGGCCAAAAGCATTTCCCATTCGATTGAAGAATCAGTATTACAGCTTTCAGGATGCCATCTGAGTTTTTCTGCTTTTACCTTACTGCAGATTTCCAGATTCCGTTTAGGGAGATTGATTTTTCGAATTTCCTGTTGTATTGCGTTGTAGGTGAGCAATGAAGAGTCGAGCAAACCTTCCATTCCGACAATCCACTTGATGGCTTCCGTAGCTTGCATCGTTCCTATGATGCCCGGAAGAATTCCGAGAACACCTGTTTCACTGCAGTTTGGTTGGTTCTCTGCTTTAGGATACTCAGGAAAAAGACAACGATAAGATGACGAGTCACCATGATTGAAAACGGCAACTTGACCTTCGAACTTAAAAATTGCACCATACACGAATGGCTTCTCTAATTGAACGCAGACATCATTAATCAAATAGCGCGCTGCAAAATTATCGGTACAATCGATAACAAGATCCACCCCAGAAATCAGACCTTTAGCATTTTCTGGAGAAAGGAATTTCGAATATCCTTGGATGTTTAAATGTGGATGCTGACGATTCAAATGTTCTTGGGCGATGTCCACTTTAAGCTGTCCAACGTCTTTAATACCGTAGAGAAATTGTCGGTGTAAATTGGACAGCGAAACACGATCTCCATCAATAATATGCATTTCGCCTACACCTGCTGCGGCAAGGTGCAGAAGAGCAGGACATCCAAGTCCGCCCGCGCCAATGACAGCAACTTTAGCAGAAAGGAGTTTTTTCTGGCCAAGGATTCCAACCTGCTCTAAAAGAAGTTGTTTTTCGTAAATATTTCTGTTCGATTCAATCATCCGCCTGCAAATGGTGGCATTACATCAATCTTTTTCGGGTATTCTTTTTCATTGAGTGTCTCCGAAAACTCTAGATCAACAGCGATGGAGTAGGTAAACTCTTTTAAATTCGGGTGAATGTCTTCTAAAAATGGTTTCAAGGCGATAGAACTATCAGGGAAACTCAAGATTTCCGAGGATTTATTCAGTTTTTCGGCAATCATTCCGAAGTAGTTAACGCTTATTTCTCTTGCCATGACTCCAAATCTGAGGGTGAATTCATATTGAAAAAATACGCTGCTTTTTCGTCAGAGAATTCAATTTTTTCTGCTTTTAAAGCTTTAATACAATCAAGGAGCTTTACTTTACCTTCTTGAACAAATGTGTTCATATCATACCAGCTTGATTTACGATAGATTCCCACTAAAGGATGAACTCTTCCAGCACATTCAGAAACGACAGCATTGTGAAACTCAAATTCCTGCAAGAGCGTGAATAAAATGGAAGTTTCAATATTCGGAAGATCGCAGCTTAAAACGACACACGTTTCATTGGAAGCGTTGAAAAGCCCTGTATGAAGCCCTCCGACAGGTCCTATATTTTTATGTATGTCCTGAAAGACAGGAAGTCCAAATTCCGATAGCTGATCGTTATTTGAAATCAGAAAGATCTCTTGACAAATTGGTCTGAGGGCATCAATACTTTTTTGGATCATGTGTGTTCCATTCAAATCAAGAAGGGCTTTATCACTGCCCATCCGTTCGCTTTTGCCTCCGGCTAGAATTATACCAGTTACTTTCATAGTTGATTGTTCAGCCAAGACTCTTGTGACTGAAGGAATTTAATGTGTTTTTTCTTCAATGTTTGAAACGTTTCGATAGCTTTTTGACCAGACGGGCTGAGGCTTGTACCTCCACCACCTTTTCCTCCGATTTTCTGATGGACAAGCGGCAAACTGGCGCTTTTATTCATCTCATCAACCAAGCGCCAAGCTTTCTTGTAAGACATGCCCATTGATTTTGCTGCCATGGAAATAGATCCATGTTCCTCAATACTTATCAATAATGCAATTCTTCCCTCGCCCAGAAACATCCCTTTATCGGAACCAACCCACAATCTGCTATCAATATTGTATTTCGACATCGTTATCTCCTATGAAACATAACGCTCAAATGTACGAATACTTTAGTTACTTTAAACGCTACTAAGGTTCATCTTTTTAGGGGAGCATAATCACGGTAACGACATCGTTTGGAAACCATTCGGTGCGGCCTTCTTCCATCTGAATCAAACAATTGGCTGCTGCAAATGAGTTTAGCATAGCAGAACTTTGATTTTCCAACAGTTCCACTTCGGTGTCATGCACAAAACCTTTCAGAAAATGCGTCATGGTCGTGGTTTTAGAATAAGCTTGATTGATTCGAACTTTTCTTCTTGTCAGTCCGCTTTGCTCGCGCCCCATCATTTTATAAATCGCAGGATAAACGTACAAATAGAGTCCCGTCAAAGCTGATGCGGGATTTCCAGGAAGTGCGAAAACATGGCAAGTTTCTGAAGTGCCATAAAGCAGTGGTTTCCCGGGTTTTTGCTTGACTTTATAGAAGACTTCACGAACTCCATTCGCACGGAGAGCTTTACCGACAAAGTCGTAATCACCGACTGAAATGCCGCCCGAACTGATTAGTATATCACACTCCCGAAGAAGTCGCTGAATACATTCGTAAGTCGCACCATAATCGTCACTTACAGTTATGGCTTCTGCATCAATACTGAGCTCTTGTAATGCGGCAATTAATGTGGCTGAGTTGGATTCATATATTTGACCAGGCGCAAGTTCTTTTCCAACAGCGATCAATTCATTTCCCGTAATCAGCACCCTAACCTTTGGTTTTCTGAAAACTGACACGGACGCGACACCCAGCATTGCTAAAAAACCAATAGCAGCAGCATTCAATTGTGCGCCTTTTTTAAGTGCAAGTTCTCCAACATTAATTTGTTCGGCGGTGTAGCGAATATTTGTGCCTGCTTCAAACGCTTCGAGAATAACAACATTATGTTCTATGCGTTCTGTTATTTCTTGCTTTACGACCGTTGTAGCAGTTTTCGGCACCATTCCTCCAGTAAAAATACGAACGGCTTCGCCTTCTTTCAACTCTATTTTTGATGTATTGTCTCCCGCTTGGATCTCGCCAATTATTTTGAAAGTATTGGTATTTGATCCATTCAGAGCATATCCATCCATAGCGGATTGATCGAATGGCGGCATGTTTATTTTTGAATATACAGTTTCGGAAAGCGTATAACCGAGAGCGTCTTTCAGAGCAATAGTTTCGCTTCTTAAAGGAGTAATAGAAATATTGATAAGCTTTAACGCGTCAGCAACAGAGATCATTCGGGTGTTTTTTATCGAAGATACTAGAAACACTTTATTTTTTCTTAAAAACGATCGCAACTCTTCGGTTTTGTTTTCGATCCTCATCGGTTACTTCAGGGTAAACTTTGGGTTTCTTGTTGCTATGACCCTCAAAAGTCATTCGGTTTAAGTCGATTCCCTGAGCTATTAAAAACTCGGTGATCATTTTAGCGCGATTGTAGGACAATGGGAAGTTGTCGCCGCAACAAACATGTCCGTGGATTTCAATTTTAATCGTTGTATTTTCTCTTAAGAAGTCTTTTAGTGCTTTTGCTTCAGGAATGGATTCGCGCATGAGTGTTGTCGTTCCGCCAAGAAATAGAATTTTTAAATCGATGCTTTTTTCAGCGACCGTATCCTCTAAAAATGCGTTGAGTTTCATTGTGAGTAGCTCTGCATCTGTCGGTGGAGTTATCTTTACAATGATGTCTACCCGCCTGTAAATATCATGGACGTACTCACTGTCCACGCCTGCAATTCGTTCGCTATAGATTTTCTCAACAGCATCAATCTTCCAGTTGTCGGCGATTAATTGTTGTTTTACTGCACGAATTCTTCTTTGTGCCAGTGCATCGTTGTATTCTTCAGAGCCGGTTGTGTCGCAGTGTGCCTCTAGCCTTATTACAGTTGAATGCCCTTCACCACTGCGCTTGAATTGAGTGTTTTGCGAAGATTTATTAATGATAGGACGGTCCGAATCTACGTTGAAATAAATGGGAATGGTGTCGAAATCCTGACCACTCGCGTCATGCCAAAGAAAAAGTAGCGCCAAATAAAAGACGTTTCTCATTCATTATTTTTTTAAAACAATGGTTACTCTTCGATTCATTTTTCGATCTTCATCTGTCACTTCTGGCCAAACTTTTGGTTGCTCATTGCTATGACCTTCATATATTAAGCGTTCCTTTTCAATGTCATTTTTAATGAGGTATTTTACTACGGTAAGCGCGCGCGCTACAGAAATATCATAATTGTACGTGCAGCAAACATGCCCGTGGATTTCTGCATCTAAATCAGGGTATTTCTGCAACATTTCTAAAAGTTCTTCAAGTAAACCATTCGATTCGGGAAGGACTTTATCTGAGGCATTCACAAAAAGGATGTTCATATCAAGGTGTAGTTCCGTTTCATCACTTTTCGCAAATGCTTGGATGGCGTCTTTGGAGAAATCGATTACGGTAGGCGTTGAATCTGATTCTTTGTATTTAATTTCAACTTGACTTAAACTAGCATCGCCAACATTCGATTTTTTAATATTTGGTTCGATGTAATAAACGTCGACGCGGCGCGATTCTTTAGCGGTTTTGAGTTTGTTTATTTTTTCCGATTCTCCAACGGCACTTTTAGTGGCATTTTGTGTCGAGTAACCTGAAGCTTCGAGTAATTTTGTTACGGCACTCAGTCTTTTTTCTGCCAAATCTTTGTTGTAGGAGAAGGAGCCTGTACTGTCACAAAAAGCCTCCAATTTAACGATTCTAGTGTTCGCCGCAAATGGCTTATATGAAGAGGATTCTCCATTCAATACCAGTATGGGTGATGAGGAGTTAAAGTCAAAATAAATCGAATACATCTCTGGCTCTTGAGCATAAGAGCACAGCGATATCAGGGCAAATATCAGGGTCAATTTCATACTATATGAAACGACCCTTTTCCAGAAAAGTTACGTTACAAAAGATTAAGAGATCGTATCAAAACCAGTGAACTGGCGTAAAGCCTCGGGAATCTCAATTCCATTTTCAGTTTGATGATTCTCTAAAATTGCCGCCATTATTCTTGGAAGAGCGAGTGCAGAGCCATTTAAGGTATGACACAACTGCGTTTTCTTGTCCTCAGTTTTAAAACGTAATTTCAATCGGGAAGACTGGAAAGTGTCGAAACGAGAAACAGAGCTTACTTCCAACCATTTTTGCTGTGCCGCAGAGAATACTTCGAAATCATAAGTCATTGCAGCTGCAAATCCCGTATCTCCACCACAAAGACGTAAAACGCGGTAGTGCAATCCAAGCTTTTCTAGCAATCCTTTCACGTGATCGATCATTTCATTGAGCGCTTTTTCTGAATTGTCAGGATGCTCAATTCGTACAATCTCCACTTTGTCAAATTGATGCAATCTGTTCAATCCACGAACATCTTTTCCGTAAGATCCTGCTTCTCTTCTGAAACAAGGCGTGTAGCCCGTCAATTTGATTGAGAAATCTGCATCTGGAAGAAGTACATCGCGATAAATATTCGTCAAAGGAACTTCAGCGGTTGGAATGAGGTACAAATCATCTTCTCCGATGTAATACATTTGCCCTTCCTTATCTGGCAATTGCCCTGTTCCATAACCAGAAGCTTCGTTCACAACATGTGGAGGGATAAATTCTTCATATCCTTCATTTTCTGCTTCCTGAAGAAAGAAATTGATCAAAGCGCGTTGTAATTTGGCACCTTTACCACGATAAATCGGGAATCCAGCTCCAGTAACTTTAACGCCCAATTCGAAATCGATTAATTGATATTTATCCGCTAAATCCCAATGCGGCAGTGGCGTGAAGTCGTATTTGCGTACTGTACCAACTTCTTCAATTGTTTCGTTATCTAGCTCGTTTTTTCCAGCTTTCACCAATTCATTCGGGACATTTGGGAGCTGATACATAAGTCCAGTGATCGCTGCTTCAAAGGTTTCAACCTCGGATTTCAATTCTGCTTCCTTACTTTTCAGTTCTCCTGTTCTAGCTTTCGCTGCGTTGGCTTCCTCTACCTTTCCTTGTTGAAAAAGGCTTCCAATTTCCTTCGATATTTGATTCATTTGAGCTGCAACCGACTCCAACTCCGTTTTTTTTGATCGCCATTGCTCATCGATGGAAATTAATTCATCAATAATTGGTTGGGCATCAAAATGACGCTTTTTCAAGGCTTCAATTACGGCTTCTTTCTTATTGCGAATACGTTGAATCTCTAACATATCTGATCTTTTATTGGAAGTGCGAATTTAGTCAAAGAATAATTGAAATGGTGGAAACTAGGGATAGTTTATTCTGAAAGTTGTGATTTTCGCAAATGTCGATTTTTCACCTGCTAATTTCAGTTGGTTAACGCCATGAATAATCCCGTGCTTTGTTGTATAAAATTTGAAGTATGAAGTTTATTTATAGCATCGTTTTAGGAATTCTTCTTACCAGCTGTGGAGGAATGAATCAGTGGAACCATTCGAAATTGAAAAAGTTGCGGGTACATGTTGATAAGAAAGAAGCAATTGTTTCAGAAGTGGATTTCGCTAAACTTGACACAGAAGAATCGATTCTTGAATTCGAACAGGAAGCAATTACGGAAGAGGTTCAAATGGAAGTTGAGAATCATGTCGTTTCAGATGAAGTTGTCGAAAATGAATTTGAGGCCGTTTCAGAATCGAAAGTTCAGGAGAAAGATAAATTAGTCTCGAAAGAAGTCGTGCAAAAAGCTTCTAAAGTAAAATCTTACAAGAAAGAGTTGAGGAAAGGAAAAGTGAAAAAAACGCATCTTAAGAAGAAAAGAGGCATCGATTGGAGTTGGATTCCACCTGGTTTTATTGCTCTTGCGTTGTTAGGCTTGCTTGTAATTGGGTTTATTTTCGCCCCGGAAATCACTCTGATTGTCTTGGCGGTTGCAGCTATCGCGATCGCAGTTGGAATTGTTTACGTGGTATTTCAAATTTTCGCGGAGTTGTTTTGTTTATTTTTAGATTGTTAAATCCAATGGAGATGCGCGTAGTTCTGGTTTTTATTCGCATCGTTGTTCTTAGAGAAGAACTCTAGAAGAAACTGAAAATCAATACTCAACTAATTATTTGTGAAATTCGCAACTGTAAAAATACGACTTGCGCAAATCGATTCTCGTTTATTTAAAAGTTGGTCGTTCTTTAAGGGATGAAAACCCTGATCCTATTTTCTCTTATTGCCATTTTAGCCAGTTGCGGTGGCGTGAATCAATGGAATCATTCCAAGTTAAAGAAGGTTCGAGTTGGTGGTGAAGAAAAGAAGACCGAGCAAGATCAAGCGAAAACTTTTACCAAGCAAGTTGAATACGAGATTGAGTCCGAAGAAATTCGGGAACCTGTCGATGAGATCAAGGTGGAATCTACGAGAGGTGAGGTTGAGTCTGAAAACAAGTTACCTTCAACCAAGACTGAAATAGCTGCTTTAACAAAAATGAAATTGGTGTCTTTCAAAAAGAAGGTGGATAGTCTACCGAAAGGAAAACAAATTCGAGGATTGCAATCACACGCTTATCTTTCGAAATCTCAAAGCTCCGATTCACGCGGAGTAGATTGGGTTTATGTGGGTCAGATAGCGCTTATTGCGCTGGGCGCAGTGCTTTTATTGTTGGGTTGGATTTTCTTTCCGAACTTGACTGCTTTTGTCGTTGCGCTTGCTCAGGTAGTTCTCTTGATCATAATCATCGTGATGGTCTGCGCGGCAGTTGGATGGTTCTTTTCAATGGTTTTCTCCTAAACGAAAAAGCCCTAACGTGAAACGAAAGGGCTTTCAATAATGTGAGTTCAAATTAAGCTTCTGCTCCCTCGAAAGGTACTACTGAAACAAATGAACGATTGTTTTTCTTCTTACGGAATTCTACCAAACCGTCAGTCAATGCGAAAAGTGTATGATCTTTACCGATTCCTACGTTTTCTCCTGGGTGGTGTTGTGTTCCTCTTTGACGAACAATAATGTTACCAGCGATTGCTGCTTGTCCTCCAAAAATTTTCACTCCCAAACGCTTGCTTTCTGATTCACGACCGTTTTTAGAACTACCGACTCCTTTTTTATGTGCCATTTTT
>Ga0209137_1001386_pt1 | contig 23013 bp, 23 predicted proteins | sample SaaInl5LU_22_DNA_FD_184642 | JGI IMG/M metagenome (GOLD analysis project Ga0209137, IMG submission 184642) | Marine microbial communities from expanding oxygen minimum zones in the Saanich Inlet - ESP_105LU_22_DNA (SPAdes) (version 2) | ecosystem: Environmental > Aquatic > Marine > Intertidal...
CGCATCCAATGCGATCCAACTCGGGACAACCCAAATTGCTGATCAGCCCACCGCCTCGGCTCTAGACACGCCAATGCAAGAACCTGTGCTCCTCGGGTTTGCGCGATCTGAAATGCACGATGGAGTGCCGGATTATCTGTCACCCGACAGGTATCACGGACTAACCAAATCACCACTTCAGACTTCAACCTGCACCCCCTGCCGACGGCAACGATCACTGCAATAGATCACTTGACCCCAATCTCTTTCCCATTTTTTTCGCCAGGTAAACGGCCGACTGCAGACCGGACAGATTTTGCTCGGAAGGTCGGATTTTCTGAGTGTTTTTCCGTCGCGCTTCACAGCAATGATTCCTGAGAGGAGGCAATCACATCAGATCCAGTAGATTCAATCCGTGATCGAAATGCCATCGCGCGTGATCGAATGGCAGCTAATTTAGTCTCACCAAACCGATCGAGATTCTTCAAAATCATCGCCATCCTCGGGTTTGACCGAAACCGCTCTTGATGTGTCATCAAGAAATCCCAGTACAAATAGTTAAAGGGACACGCGTTTTCAGTCTCCGTTTCTTTGACTTGGTACCGGCAAGATTTGCAGTAATTACTCATGCGATCGATATATTTGCCGCTGGCGCAATAGGGCTTCGACGCCATCACCCCATCGTCAGCGAATAACGCCATCCCAAGCGTATTTGGCAGCTCCACCCACTCATAAGCATCGGCATACACCGATAAATACCACTCACACACGTCAGTCACAGAACAACCGGCGATGAGGGCGAAGTTCCCGGTCACCATGAGTCGCTGAATATGATGCGCATAGGCATTTTCGCGCGTATTTCGAATTGCCTCGGAGAGACACACCATCCCGGTTTTCGATTCATCCCAAAAAAAAGCTGGCAACGGCCAGGAGGCGTTCAGTGAATTTCGAGTTTGGTAGTCCGGCATGTAGGCCCAATACAGTCCTCGAACATACTCACGCCAGCCGATAATCTGGCGAATAAAGCCCTCAACCGCGTTGATCGGCGCATGCCCCTGATGATAGGCCTCTTCAGCAGCCTGACAGACTTCCATCGGACTTAATAAACCGAGGTTCAGACTGGTTGAAATCAAGCTGTGAAAGAGGGTGTCTTTGCCGAGCACCATGGCGTCTTGAAAATCGCCAAAGCAAGGCAAGCGCTCGGTGATGAAATGGTCGAGCATAAGAAGCGCTTGCTCGCGGTTGACCGGCCACCGAAAGTCAGGCCCATCAAGAACGCCAAAATGATCCGTAAAGCGGGTATTCACCAGTTCAATCACCACTTTAGTGATCGAGTCCAGCGGCCATTGTGGGGGATTAGGTGTGGCACGTTGATCTAATGCCTTGCGATTGTCATGATCAAAATTCCATTGACCACCAATAGGCTCTCCTCCCTCCATCAGAATCCCAGTTGACTGCCTGATTTTACGGTAGAAGTGTTCCATCCGCGGCTGCTTCCGACCCTTTAAAAAGGCCTGGAACTCATCGTGGGAGCAGATAAACCGATCATCATGAACAATCTGAAGCGGTACGGGAAGCGCCGCTTTGAGCTCGTCGAATGCTTCTTTTAAACGCCATTCACCAGGCTCTGTAAGTACCCATTCAGTAAAACGATGGGACCTTTGGTGACGTTCGACTTCGCTGGTCAAACTCTGGGTATTCTCAGGATCAGTCAAGGAAACATAGATGACGGAACGACCATTCGCTTGTAATTCATCAGCGAAATGGCGCATCGCACTGAATACAAGCGCTATTTTTTGCTTGTGGTGCTTGACATATGAGGCTTCCGACCAAACCTCTACCATAAGCACAACATCTTCCGGCTCAAGGTAATTCAGTGACGACAAGCGGTCCGATAACTGGTCTCCAAGGACGAGACAACAACGAGTCAAAGATGTACTCCTGTAACAACGAGGATAACATCCATGAACCTCAAAAAATTTAGCATCCAATGCTTATCAGTGGTGATCGGTATGACGACTTTAAAGGCAAACGCAACATGCGCACCCTTGCTGGATCATTCGGTCCGGCAATTAGCAGGAGAACAAGTCGATCGCCTGTGTGAAGTGTATCAGGGCCAGGTCGTTTTAATTGTGAATACGGCCTCTAAATGCGGGTTTACCCCACAATTTGACGGACTTGAAGCCCTATACAGGAAATATCAAGACCAAGGTTTCGCGGTTCTTGGCTTTCCTTCGAAGGATTTTGGGAACCAGGAATACGGAAGTGAAGAAGAAGCTGCCGAGTTTTGTCGTCTCACCTACGGCGTGCAATTCCCGATGTATGCAACGACGCATGCAAAGAAAGGAAAAGCAGATCCAATCTTTCGCGGTCTTGCCGAAGCCGCTGACGGCGACTATCCGTCATGGAACTTCCACAAATACATCTTAAATCGCGAGGGTCAGTTAGTCGGAAGCTTCGGATCGTTTACCGGACCCTCCTCAAGCCGCATTGCGCGAGTCATCGAAAACGCGCTTTAACGATCAATGCGGGTGTTGCGCACCCGCGTATCCCTCACGCCTGGCCGACAGTGTGATCGACACCGAATCAGAAAACCGCAGGGCATGCGGTTTATCAATCGTCACGTCAGCCCACATGACTTGAGGATGATCCATCACCAAGGACAGCACCTCATCAGTCATCCGCTCCAACAATAAAAATCGGTTGGATTCAACATGCTTGATGACTTTCTTGGTAATCGTGCGGTAATTCAACGCCTCATCGATCACGTTAAAGCTCACTGCCTTTTCCGCGTGATAATGAATACGGATATTAATCACCACATCCTGCTGATTTTTCTTTTCGTCGTCATTAATCCCAATGTAGGTCCTGAGTCGTAAATCCTGAATGTGAATTTTAGCGATTTGATCGCGTTGGAAGGCCGTCATCAAGATTTCCCAATTAAGCGCAAAAACTCGCTACGTGTCGCTTGATGCTCTCGAAAATCGCCTAACATCACCGAGGTTGCCATGGTCGAGTTTTGCTTTTGGACTCCGCGCATCATCATGCAAAAGTGTCGGGCCTCGATCACCACACCAACACCGCGTGCGCCAGTCACATCCTGCACAGCCAAGGCAATCTGACGTGTTAAATTTTCTTGGATCTGCAACCGTCTCGCGAACATGTCTGTGATGCGAGCAAACTTCGACAATCCCAGCACCTTACCATTGGGCAGATACCCGATATGACAGCGACCAGTAAAGGGCAACATATGGTGTTCACACATGGAATACAGTTCAACATCACGGACCACGACCATCTCGTCATTATCGGACTCAAAGACCGCCCCATTAACGATGGTTTCTAGGTCCTGGCGGTAACCTGATGTTAAAAATTCGAGAGCTTTCGCTGCTCGCGCGGGCGTCTCTAACAGGCCTTCCCGGTTCGGATCTTCACCAATGGTTCCGATCACATTGCGGTAGGATTCAGTGAGTGAATCAATCATAGGGTCTCCAAATTTTTCAACGGCCCATCAGCAATCCACGAGATAACAAGGTACTATCCTCACACCACCGACCAACCAACCGATGCTCTTTAACTATGGCCCCTTTGAAAGAAAACAACAGGCTCCAATCGATTCGATGGAAATTGATCATGGCCGTGGCTCTGTTCGGGGCAACCATCTGGATTTCAGCGACGGTTCTTGACTTAACCGCCGTTGTGACAGCGATGACGGCCTTACCCATTCAGACAACTTTAGTGATTATTTTGCTCGGTTCGGTTAGCTGGCTACTCCGCGGATTGCGGACCTGGATTTTATTCGATCAACTGCCCCTCACCGAAGCACTCGGCTTGAGTTTTATTCACAATACCGCCAATAATCTCGCGCCAATGCGGTTAGGTGAGCTAGCACTTCCCATGCTTGCTCGCTGGCTCGGTGGCGTTGAATTTTCAATCGGTCTCACCGGCCTCTTATGGATTCGCTTGCTAGACCTCATCAGCCTCATCGGAATCAGTCTTTGTATTATTCTTTTGCCAGTAGCCGGAACTATCATGCTCGCACTGTTGGCTGCACTGATCTTTCTCACGCCTTTGATCCTTGGATTTATCGTCCCTAAGACACAGCATATCCAACTGCCCAAGATCCTCGCCAAAGCGCGTGCGCAACTCATTTACGAGGCGCAAAACGGCAAACGCTTACATCGAATGTGGCGTTTGACTGTTTTGGCTTGGCTCTCAAAAATTATGGGTATGGGGGTGCTCTTAGCAACTCTGTCGGGTATCCCAATGACCGAAGTCGTCACGACCATTCTTGGCGCTGAGCTCTCCTCCATTCTCCCAATTCATGGATTCGCCGGAGCAGGAAGTTACGAAGCCGGAGGCATTCTTGGGTCTGCTTTCATGGGGCTTTCCCCGGTCGTTGCACTGGAAATGACCATCCAACTTCACATTTACGTACTGAGTCTGACTGCTGTCTTCGGTATACTTGGCGCTTTATTGTTATTGAAACGGACAATCCATGGCTGACACCCTTCCCCGCCTGTCGGTTGTTATTCCTCTGTACAAAGAGGAAGACAACGTTGAGCGCTTGGTCGATGAACTTCACGCAGCGCTTGAGACCTACCCTGGCGAATTCGAGCTTGTATTAGTCGACGATGGGAGTACCGATCGGACACGCGAACTGCTGTTGGAATCTCGATCCAATCGGGGTGATCACATCATGATCATCTCGCACAAGCGAAATCTCGGTCAAACACAAGCCATGCAAACAGGCCTTCAGGCCGCTCGCGGTGATGTCATTGCCTTTATGGATGGTGATTTACAAAACGATCCAGCCGATATCCCAAGCATGGTCGAAAAGCTTGAGACTGAACACCTAGACCTGCTTTGTGGGTGGCGGAAAAATCGCCAAGATTCGTTGGATCGAACCTTACCATCACAAATGGCGAACTGGCTGATTGGCCGGGTCTCAGGTGTTGCGCTACATGACTATGGCTGCAGTTTAAAAGTGGGCCGCAAAGATGTCCTTGAAGGGCTCGATCTGCGTGGTGAAATGCACCGCTTTATTCCCCTGTGGGTTGCGAACTTGACGCATCCAAGTCGAATTGCAGAAATCCCAGTCAATCACAGAGCTCGGGTTGCAGGCACCTCGAAATACGGAATATCACGGACTCCTCGAGTGATTCTTGATCTTTTAGCGGCTTGGTTTTTCTTGCGATTCAGGGAACGGCCCGGTCACTTTTTTGGCGTTGCCGGATTGATTACCGGTGGTCTTGGCGGGGCTGCACTGGTCTATCTATTGGTGCTTAAACTCTTCGGAATGGATATTGGTAACCGTCCATTACTGATCACCGGTGTGCTTTTGGCCCTTGTTGGGCTGCAGTTGATCACCACAGGCTTAGTCGCTGAAATGCTGACACGGCTCAGACGTCGTGGGCAACCACCATTAACCAAACAGACCGACGCCATGGGCTGGACCAAAGGCTCAAATGATCGCTCTGAGTAAGCTCGACTGGCGACTATTTCTATGCCTATTACTTCTTGGTTTTATCGGCACTTGGGTGCCTTTATTTGATCTGGATGAAGGTGCTTTTCTTGAAGCAACCCGAGAATTGCTTGATGGCGGACATTGGGCAGCCACTACTTTGGACGGCGAGCCTCGCTACGACAAACCGATTCTATCTTACTGGCTGCAAGCAACCGCGCTAACGCTGTTTGGCTGGACCACGCCCTGGGTTCCGGTTGAGATGATTGGTCGACTCCCATCGGTGATCGCCGGCGCCTTGTGGGCACTTGTCCTCGGTCGATTCAGCGCTGAAGTGACAAACAAACCAGCGCTTGGCGTCTTTGTCGCCTTTGCGCTTGCAACGACCCTCGGAACCCTCGTGATCGCTCGAGCGGCAACCGCTGATGCCATTCTGAATCTCTGGTTGGCACTGTTGTTTACCGATATCGCTCGCTATCTCAAGAGTCCCTCAGACTCGATTCGTCTTCGCATCTTTTTATGGTTTGGACTCGGCATACTGACCAAGGGGCCGGTGGCCGTGCTGATTCCAGCAGGGGCTTTTGGACTTTGGGTCCTGTTATCCAATCAATGGAGCCTCCTTTGGCAAGCGATGGGATCATGGCGTGCCTGGCTTTTGCTAGGGGCGATCCTGACTCCGTGGCTTGTGGGCGTCTATGACGCACAAGGGCTCGCGTTCTTTGAGAACTTTATTCTGAGACATAACGTCGAACGTTTCTCAGGAAACCTTCACGGGCACGGCGGTCATCCGCTCTATTATTTATTCGTTATGCCGCTGGTCCTTTTGCCTTACAGTGGGCTGGTCTTAGCGATCCTGTTGAGAGTCCGTGAATTTTGGACCTGTCCCGTCAATCGGTTTGCCCTGATCTGGATCCTGTTCGTCGTTGTGCTGGTCTCGTTATCAGGAACCCAGTTACCCCACTATGTTCTTTATTCAACAGCACCCTTGTTTGTCTTGTATGCGCGAGTTCTGCCACTCATTGCTGGTCGCTTTTGGGCTCTACCAGGGCTTTTCGTTCCTGGCTTGATCCTGGCATTGGGTCTCTTTCACTCCATGATCCCAGAACCCAAACACCTCCGCGATCAAGAACAATTGGTGATCCTCATGCAGCTACTTGCTCACTGGTGGTGGCCACTGGTATTGGCCACAATAAGCCTCATGTTGCTTGCATTGATCGCATTACTAGCGCCCGGTTGGCGCTTGAGCCAGCGTTTGATTGCGATGGGCGGTGTGCAGTTGGCTTGTATCGCCTTAATCATCCTCCCGATCATTGCTGAAGCACGCCAGCGGCCATTAAAAGAAGCGGCCATGATCGCTAAAGAAGCCGAAGCTAGCGTCGTTTCACAGGGGATCCGCATGCCAAGCTTCTCGTTTTATCGCCAGGCGATGACGCCTGAAACGCCACCTGTTGAAGGGCAGTGGGTACTGATTTCAGTCACCCGTCTTCACGAGTTGAAAGCGCTCAATGTCCCCCTGGAAATCCAAGCCGCAGGCCCTGGTTGGCGCTTGATTGCCTTGCTTGGGCCTCGAACGATTTAAGCCTTTGGCTCGAGTCGAAGACTCGCTGAATTGATGCAATAACGAAGCCCAGTGGGGGTTGGTCCATCGCTAAACACATGCCCCAGATGCGCATCGCACACCTCACAAGTCACTTCTGTCCGCTGCATGAAAAATATTGAACGATCATCGTGCTCACCGATCACTTCAGCATCCAGCGGTTTAAAGAAGCTTGGCCATCCAGATCCCGAGTCAAATTTATGGTCTGAATCAAATAAGGGCGTGTCACAGCAGATGCAGTGGTAGACCCCTGCTGTTTTCTCATCATGGTAGGAATTCTCAAACGGTTTTTCCGTCCCTTTTTGTCGTGTCACTCGATAGGATTCTGCGGATAATTCCGACTGCCATTCCTGTTCGGTCTTTTTTATCTTTTTTTCTGCACTCACAACTTGAACTCCGCCCTGAAACCAATATCTTCTTGTCAGACCCTATTGCCTTAAGGAGAGGCTTACATGTTACGGATCGCATTGTTTCTTTTAACTAACCTTGCCATCGTGCTTGTTGCAAGCATCACTTTGAGCCTTCTGGGCTTTGAAGGGTATCTGGCATCAAATGGTGTGGATTTAAACCTCTCGAGCCTTTTAGTGTTCTGTTTTGTCTTTGGAATGGCAGGCAGTGTGGTGAGTTTGCTGCTCTCAAAAACCATGGCGAAAATGGGGACCGGCACACAGATTATTGAAAGTCCTCGAAATGCGGACGAACAGTGGCTGGTCGCCACTGTGGGAGAGTTGGCCAAAGACGCAGGTATCGGCATGCCTGAGGTGGGAATATTCCAAAGTCAAACCAGTAACGCGTTCGCCACCGGATGGGATCGAAATAACGCCTTGGTTGCAGTCAGCACAGGCCTTTTAAGTCGATTTAGTCGTGATGAAGCGCGCGCAGTGATGGCCCATGAAATTGGCCATGTCGCCAATGGAGATATGATTACGCTGGCTCTGATTCAAGGCGTCGTTAATACGTTTGTGATGTTCTTTTCTCGAGTCATTGGTCACACCATTGATCGTGCCGTCTTTAAAACAGAACGCGGTCATGGGCCTGCGTTTTACATCACCACCTTTGTCGCGGAAATCATCTTGGGTGTCTTGGCTTCAATCATCGTCTTTTGGTTCTCAAGGCAACGCGAATTCCGCGCTGACCAGGCAGGCGCTCAACTCGCCGGCGCTCCTGCGATGATCGGGGCGTTGGAACGATTGCGTGCCGAACAAGGGACACCGTCAGAACTGCCAGATTCCATGGTGGCTTTTGGGATTCGCACCGGTGGCAATCCGATGATGCGTCTGTTTATGACACACCCTCCGCTGGAGGAACGCATCGCTGCTTTGAAAGCAGCCGCCTAAGATTCCTAGCCTGCGAGCGCGGCCAGACCGCGTTCGCAGTCACTGATTAAATCATCCACTGATTCCAATCCGACAGCGATTCGAATCATATTTTCAGAAATCCCCATTAACTGACGGTCAGCGACATCTAAACGACCATGTGTACTGGTTGCCGGATGACAAACGGTTGTTTTGACATCGCCTAAATTGGCAGTCAAAGACATCAAACAGGTGTGATTTAAAAATTTCCAAGCGTGCTCACGCGAGCCATCTCGCAAATGAAAGCTCAGGACCCCACCGCCTGATTTTGCTTGCCGGTTTGCCAATGCATATTGAGGATGAGATTCCAGGCCTGCATAGTTGACTCGTTCAATTTGCGGTTGTTGCTCAAGCCATTGGGCCAGCTCGAGTGCATTTTCACTATGTGCTTTCATGCGCACACTCAAGGTCTCAAGCCCCTTTAAGAACACCCAAGCATTAAATGGGCTCATGGTCACACCACCAGATCGGATAAAAGAGGTCACGGGTTCGATCAAATCTGCACGACCGAGGACTGCACCACCCATCACACGCCCCTGTCCATCGAGATACTTCGTCGCAGAGTGAATCACCAGATCTGCGCCGAGCGCCAGAGGCTTTTGTAACACCGGGGTCATGAAACAATTATCGACCACGAACAAGCAATCATGCGCACGACAGAGTTCTGACAGCGCTTGAATATCGACAATCTCAATGGTTGGATTCGATGGCGTCTCGCAATAGGCAAGCTTTGCCGGCTGCGACAGTGCTTGCTCCCATGCCGACAGATCCGTTGGTGAAATTAAGATCAGCTCAATGCCGTATTTCACAAAATAATTCTTCACCAAATTTAAGGTTGCACCGAAGACGCCAGTCGACATCAACACGCGATCACCCGATTGGCAATGGGCCATCAGCGTCGATAATACCGCCCCCATTCCAGTGGCTGTTGCTTCGCACGCGTCAGCACCTTCCAAAACGGCCAAACGTTTGCAGAATCCATCAATGGTTGGATTGTCGACCCGCGCATAGATGGATAACCCCGAGTTATTGACAAAGGCATCCGCCATCGTCTCCGCATCAGGAAACACAAAGCTCGAGGTGGTGAAGATCGGCTCTGAGTGCTCTCGTTCGGCCGTTCGATCAAGCCCAACCCGGATCGCCTGGGTATCCTCTGATAACCCCGCGATCATCGCCTTTAAGCGTCGGTCACGATCCATCATGAAGCATCAGCTCGAAGATCAAGACAAGCATCCTCAGAATCGCCTAGTGCTTCTTGTTTGGCTCCGTCATTCCGTTTCGCTGCTAATGCTTCAAGATAGGCATCATCGACTTCTTTAGTAATGTAGCAGGCAGAAAAGACAGAATCTTCAAAGGACTGGAGACTTGGGTTGAGTTCGGAAACAGCGTCCACTAAATCATCAAGCTCCTGATAAATCAGGCCATCGGCACCAATCAATTGATTGATCTCTTGGGCACTCCGTCCATGAGCAATCAGCTCACTGGCAGCAGGCATGTCAATGCCGTAGACGTTCGGAGAAACGACAGCCGGTGCCGCTGATGCAAAATATACTTTCTTCGCTCCGGCATCTCGTGCCATTTCAACAATCTGATGACAGGTCGTACCACGCACAATGGAATCATCCACCAACAGCACATTACGACCCTTAAACTCTTGCACCACCGGATTTAATTTCTGTCGAACGGATTTTTGCCGCTCGGTCTGACCAGGCATAATAAAGGTGCGACCGATATATCGGTTTTTAATAAAACCTTCACGGAAAAGCACGCCGAGCTTCTGAGCCACTTCAAGAGCACTGGTCCGGCTGGTTTCTGGAATCGGAATCACCACATCGATATCGTGATTTGGCATTTCGCGCAGAATTTTATCTGCCAGTTTGCGTCCCATATTGATTCGGGCCTGATACACAGACACCCCATCAATCACAGAGTCTGGTCGAGACAAATACACATATTCAAACAGACAGGGGTGTGCTTCTTGCTTGCCGGCGCAGAGTTTGCGGTGCAAATGCCCATCGTGGTCGATGAACACTGCCTCACCGGGCGCAAGATCATCAATCAAAACGAAACCCGCGCAGTCGAGTGCAACAGATTCGCTCGAAATCATATATTCAACACCCTGCTCGGTCTTTCGCTGGCCAATACAGATTGGACGGATCCCGTAGGGGTCTCTGAAGCCTAGAATTCCATGCCCGTTGATCAGAGCGACGACGCCATACGCACCACGACAGCGGCGGTGAACGCCCTCGACTGCGGCAAAGAAATCATCCGGTGTCGGACGATAGTTTCCGCGAGCTTCAAGCTCATGAGCGAAGATATTTAATAAGACCTCTGAGTCGCTGTCTGTGTTGATATGACGCATATCGTCTTCATACAGCTCTTTCATCAAATCGGTGGTATTGGTCAGATTGCCATTGTGCGCAAGACTGATGCCGTAGGGACTATTCACATAAAATGGTTGGGCTTCAGCCGATGAACTGGAACCTGCGGTGGGATAGCGCACATGGCCAATACCCATGTTACCGATCAGATACTGCATATGACGCATTCTGAATACGTCACGGACTAATCCATTGTCTTTGCGAAGATAAAACTTGCCATTCGCTGATGTCACCATGCCGGCCGCATCCTGGCCGCGATGCTGCAATACAGTGAGTGCATCAAACAGTGCCTGGTTCACGTTACCACGGCCGAAAATACCCACCACTCCACACATGATCGAAATCCCTCTCGTCAGCTAATTGGCGATTTAAAGCCAGAGGCTGACAGTTGTTCCAAAGCCCATTGAGCCACCGTCTCGAAATGCGGCGCGAGCGACGCATTAGTGTACCAAGTGTCATTCACGAATGGGGTCAGATTTAATAATCCAATCACGACCGTCATGATCAACGCCCCGCGCGCAAATCCAAACACCATACCAAGCACTCGATCGGTCGACGATAAGCCGGTTGCGTTAATTAAGGCGCCCAACAGGAACCCCAAAGCCGCACCCACCAATAAGGTACCGATAAATAAAGCTGCGAAGGCCGCAATCGAACGCATCAACGGATCGATGATCTGAGTATCTAACAACTGATCCATTGGTTCATGGAACTGCCGAGCAACAACAAAGGCTGCAATCCATGTCCCAAGACTCAGCGCTTCTTTTAAAAATCCGCGACGTAGACTCATCAGCGTTGAAATCGCAAGAACGACGATAATCGCCCAATCAAAAGCAGCCAGGCCGAAACCTGAAGACACCTGTTCGGTCATGACTGCCCGTGCTCACGCACATCATATTGTTTGATCTGTGCTTTGAGCGATAACTTGGTCTGAATGGCTCCTGAAGCGGATTCTGCGCTTGATCGGTCAAGGAGTGGACCCACATACACTCGAGTCAACGATTCTTCAGATCGCAAATACACCCGCCCAATATCCAAGGCTTCAAGCTTCGTTTGCAACGCTTTCGCGTTTTCCCGATTTTTAAATGCCCCCACCTGCAAAATGAAACTTGCCTGCGACTCGTCACCAACAGGCGCACCCATGAGGGCATCCAAACGATCCCGACTGGCGTTCAGCGCCTTTTGATCGATCATTGGAGCAACCACAGGTTCCGCCGGGACAGATGGAGGGTCTGGCAAGCGAGTCAGTTGAGGACCTTGTTCACGAATCGATTCGAATCGTGGAGTGAGAAGCCACGGAAGAACCAGAGCAGCAAAGGCCACCAAGGTTGCGGCACCAATCCACTGATGCTTTCTTCGATGCGGAGAAGGGTTTGGCTTGGTTTGTTCAGTTGAAGAGGTCATGCTTGAGTGCGTCTGCCACCAATACAAAGGATCCCATGATCAAAACCTGATCATCCAATTTGAGTTCAGAGGAAAGCCCCTCCAATGCGTCGCTGAGTGTAGCAAAACTCCGCCAACACGTCTCTCCAAAAAGCACCGACCAAAGATTCACCAAAGAGTCGACCGAACGACCGCGATCGCCATCAATGCCAACTAAGGCAATTCTCGATGTGTAGGCCTGCAAAATCGGCAACATTGACTGCACGTCTTTATCCGATAGAGCCCCAAAAATCACCACGCGATGATCCGTTTCGACGGTATCTGCAAGCACTTGAGTGACAAACTCGCAAGCTAACGGATTGTGTCCAACATCCAAGATCCAGGTTTGATCACCAATCGGATAGCGAGACATCCGTCCCGGCATTTGTGCCTGCTCTAACCTAACCAGACACTCCTTCGAGATGTGATACCCCAGTTCTTCCATTGCGAGACTTGCTAAGGCAACCGACGTTTTCGGCAATTGCATTCGGGTTAAGTCAATGATCTGCTTCGCCAAGACTAGCATCGATCCCTCCAAGACCTCATCCAGCCACCGAATCGATCCACCTTGCTGATCTGCCTCATCATCCAGTGTGTGTCGCACATTTATGGCCGCTGAAAAAGTCGTCACACCGGCCCGCATCACGCCAGCTTTTTCGCGCGCAATCGCTTCCTCTGTGGTTCCTAAATAGGCCTGGTGATCGAGGCCGATGGATGTGATGACCGATACATCAGGATCGATCACATTCACCGCATCGAGTCGACCACCCAGGCCAATTTCCAAGATCCAGAGATCCAACTGGTGATGCTGAAAGATCACAAAGGCCGCTAATGTGAGAAACTCAAAGTAGGTCAAAAAAACAGAATCTCGCGCACTCTCGACGCGTCCAAAGGCAGCCACTAATTCTGCATCCGAAACCGGCTGACCGACGACCCTGATCCGTTCATGAATATGATGAATATGCGGGGAGGTGTATTGCCCGTAGCGAAGGCCCTGAGTTTGAGCAATCAGACCCGCGGTTTCGACTGTTGACCCTTTGCCGTTGGTTCCAGCCACAGTCAACACTTGCCTTGGCAGTCGCTGCTCTAATCGCGACCAAACAACTGCAACACGCTCGAGACCTAATTCAATATGCGATGGGGGTGAGAGCGTCTCGAGATGAAGCTCCCAGTCGGCCAGTGTGTTCAATGGCTCAAGCGAGACAGCACACGTGCGATCGTATCGCGCATCTCAGGGCGAGAAACGATCATATCAACCGTGCCATGCTCCAACAGAAACTCCGCTCGTTGAAAGCCTTCGGGTAGGGTTTCACGGACTGTTTGTTCAATCACCCGAGGGCCGGCGAAGCCAACAAGCGCTTTGGGTTCAGCAATGTTCAAGTCACCCAGCATGGCAAAAGAAGCAGAAACTCCGCCAAAGACCGGATCAGTGAGGACCGATAGATAAGGAAGACCCTGCTCACGCATTTTTTCCAACACCGCGGACGTTCGAGCCATCTGCATCAGTGATAGCAACGCCTCTTGCATCCGGGCACCACCGGATGCGGAAAAACAAATCAAGGGTGTCTTTTTTTCGAGGCAGAGTTCGGCAGCCCTCACGAACTTTTCACCGACGACTGTTCCCATAGAACCGCCCATGAAGGCAAATTCGAACGCGACGGCCACGATTGGCTTGGCTTTTAATGTGCCTTCCATCGCAACCAAGGCATCATTTTCTCCAGTCGCTTTCTGCGCTTGTGACAGGCGATCTTTGTATTTCTTTTGATCACGGAATTTCAGCCGATCATCAGCAATCAATTCCTGAAACAGCTCGGTTTGTGATCCTTCATCGAGAAATGCATTTAAACGAGCTCGAGCGCCCAGCCGATCATGATGTCCACACTTCGGGCAGACGCTTAAATTCCGTTCCAGTTCAGGTTGATAAAGGACCGCTTCACAGGCAGAGCACTTCGACCATAGCCCATCAGGCACACTGGCTTTTCGCTCAACTGCTTTGGAGCGGACAACCGTCGGAACAATTTTATCGAGCCAATTACTCATGCTATTCCCCTATCCTTAGGTCTTGGCATCCATTGCCTGACGCATGGGTTGTAAAATCGCTTGAAGCGCAGCCGGAATCTGTTCAGGCTGATTGGCTAAGGCTTCAATTTGGCTCACCAAGACCGTACCGACAATACTTCCATCTGCTGTGGTTGAGATCGCTGCAGCATCCTCTGCGGTCCGAATACCAAATCCGACACAGATCGGCACAGACACGTGCTGGCGCATGTGCGCAATGCGTTGCGATACCTCATGAGTATCCAGTTTTGAGGAACCAGTGATCCCCTTCAACGAGACATAATAGAGGTAACCAGAGGTTGCGTTGCCAATGGTCTCTAAACGCGCATCAGTGGTGGTTGGAGCTGCTAAATAAATCAAATCAAGGCCATGACGTTTCGCCGACTGAACCAAAGATCCCTCTTCTTCCGGCGGCATATCGACGATCAAAAGCCCGTCAACCCCAGCGTTTTCACAGGCCTCACAGAAGGTCGTTTCACCCATGGCGATTAAAGGATTCAAATAACCCATCAACACAACAGGCGTCTCATCATCCTGCTCACGGAATTCCGCAACCGCATTGATCACTCCAGGCAGCGTCATTCCAGCAGCAATGGCGCGCTCAGCACCCCGCTGGTTGACTGGACCATCGGCAAAGGGATCGGAGAATGGCATCCCTAACTCAATCACATCAGCACCCGCTGCAACCATGGCATGCATGGCGGGGACAGTAACCGATGGCGTGGGATCTCCTGCGACAATATATGGAATCAAGGCTTTGCGGCCCGATGCTTTCAATGCATCCATTCGCTGTTGAATCCGGGTATTACTCATGTCAGAGAAATTCCTTCCATTTTAGCGACAGTGAAAATGTCTTTATCTCCACGGCCCGACATATTGCAAACAATGGTCTGATCCGGACGCATGGTCGCAGCCAACGTCTTGGTATAGGCCAGAGCATGCGCTGTCTCAAGCGCAGGAATGATTCCCTCGACCTCAGATACCTCATGAAACGCAGCCAAGGCCTCATCATCAGTGGCGCCCACGTAGTTGGCACGACCAATATCTTTGAGGTAGGCATGCTCAGGACCGACGCCTGGATAATCAAGACCGGCAGACACTGAATGCGTGTGTGCGATTTGACCGTCACTGTTATCCATCAAATAAGTTTTCGCGCCGTGCAACACACCAGGGCGCCCAGAGCATAATGGTGCGGCATGCTCGGTCGTCGACAGTCCTCGACCGGCTGCTTCGACACCATAAATGGCCACTTCCGTGTCTTTCAGGAAAGGGTAAAACAACCCAATCGCATTTGAGCCGCCACCGACACAAGCCACTAAAGCATCAGGATAACGGCCAAGAATCTCTTTCGATTGCCACTTCACTTCACGACCGACAACCGCATTAAAGTCACGAACCAGTTGTGGATACGGCGCAGGGCCTGCAACGGTTCCGATGATGTAAAAGGTGTTATCCACGTTGGTCACCCAGTCACGCATCGCCTCGTTGAGTGCATCTTTGAGCGTCCTTGAGCCTGATTCCACAGGAACGACCTGAGCGCCAAGTAACTTCATCCGATAGACGTTGGGCGATTGTCGCTCGACATCATCCGCACCCATGTAGACAACACACTCCAGTCCTAAACGGGCGGCAACGGTTGCTGATGCCACACCATGTTGACCCGCTCCAGTTTCTGCAATGACGCGCGGCTTTCCTGAATATTTCGCCAGTAACGCCTGACCGATGGTGTTATTCACTTTGTGAGCGCCGGTGTGGTTTAAATCTTCACGCTTAAAATAGATCTGTGCACCACCAATCGCATTGGACCACCGTTGCGCATGGTATAGGGGCGATGGGCGCCCAACAAAGGTCGCCAAGTCGGCATCAAACTCACGCTGAAACCCCGGATCGTTTTTCAACATCTGGTAGTTTTGATCCAACTCGCTAAGGGCTGCCATGAGTGTTTCAGAGACGTAGCGTCCACCGTAATCACCAAAATGCCCGCCCGCGTCGGGCTCATAATCGAGAGTTCGTAATTCCTGTTCGGTCAGTGCCATAGTGTTCCCAAATTAGTTGCGACACGCGCTCATAAAGCGCGCCATCTTATCAGGATCCTTGCGTCCTGGCTCGACTTCAATGCCTCCACTGACATCGAGTGCCCAGGGTGCGACTGCGTCAATCGCGTCCTTCGCATTCTCCGGCATCAAGCCGCCGGCCAGTATGATCGGACGATCCGTTTTGGGGATTAAACCCCAATCGAAACGTTCACCAGTTCCACCTGGCTGCCCTTTCACATAGGCATCCAGTAAAAATCCTGATGCCTGAGGGTACCGTTCCATTTCTGACAGAATCTCTGTCTCCGGTTGAACGCGGAAGGCCTTAATAAAAGGCAATCCAATCGATTCACAGTACTCAGGACTCTCATCCCCATGGTATTGAATGAGGTTGAGTTGAGCCTTTTGAAAGGCCTCAACCACTCGCGCTGGCTCAGCATTGACAAATAAACCGACGCGCGTGACGAATGCAGGGACTGCCTGAGTGAGTTCACAGGCTTCAGCGACAGTCACACACCGAGAACTTGGCTCATAAAATACAAACCCCAAGGCATCGACACCTAAGGAAACTGCCAGAGCAACATCGTCGGCCCGAGTGAATCCACAAAATTTTACACGCGTCATAGCGAACACTCTAACGGATCTGTCCTCAGAATGTCTCTGGCAATCTGGGGAACTCGAACTGTCTCCGGCAGGTCAAATTCTGAGTGGTAGGTTGGACCGAGAAAATACAGGCCATCAGGGGGAGCTGTTACCCCTCCTTGCGTTCGATCCTTCGAATCAAGAACATTTCGAGACCAGTCGACCGACGCTTCTCGCGCACCAATTGCAGTCAGCACTCCGACAATATTTCTCACCATATTCTGTAAAAATCCGTTGGCTTCAACATGAACTGCAATGACATCATCGTGTTGATGGACGTTAAGCTGCATGAGCGTTCGCACCGAGGTCTTTGCCTGACACTGGGTCGAACGGTAGGCGTTAAAGTCATGCGTTCCAACCAGCCATCGTCCGGCTTGCGCCATCAGTTGTGCATCGAGTTCTTTGTGAGTGAAGGTCACTTGATTTCTCAATAAGGCACGACGAATCCCTGAAAGCTGAATCAAATAGACATACTGACGTGACAGCGCAGAAAACCGTGCATGAAATGACGTATCGACTTCTTTCGCCCAAGACAGCGACACATCATTTGGCAGTTGCGTGTTCACGCCCATGACCCAGTTGTAAGGATCGCGCTCTGCCTGAGTATCAAAGTGACAGACTTGTGAGCTCGCATGGACGCCGGAATCGGTGCGCCCTGAACAGGTCACTTGAACAGGTTCATCGGCAATTTGACTTAAAGCTTTCTCAACTTGGCTCTGAACAACCTGCGTATCGTGCTTTTGCACCTGCCATCCTCGATATTCCGTCCCATCGTATTCCACTGAAATCGCGACACGGCGAGTGGCCGGATCAGCTTTGATGGACATCGAGTAAGGCGCGGGCTTTTTCAGCGCTCGCTTGATCTGGTGATACTGACACCCGTTGCAATAATTCAATTGCCGTTTGTGTCATCCCCATATCCAGATAATTCTGAGCCAACTCAAGCTGATGAGCAGCAACATCTGCCTCATCGTCAGGATCTTCTCCCCACTCAGGATTCTGGTTCAACGCATCCGCGGAAAACGCATCAATCAGCGAATCATCACCGGCGCTATACAGCTCTTCTGCTTCCTGAAGCTTCGCCGGATCCTCGATTTTCGACTTCAGGCGCTCAATTGCTGACTCCAAGGCCTCGGCTCCGACATCACTGGTTGTCGGGGCCTGTATTTCTGCGGTGACACTCAGTGGCTCTGCAGGTTCCGCCTGAGCCATCGCCGCCATAGGGGTTGCCCGGTTAGAGGCCGCCTGCATCGGTTCCTGGCGACCATAGACGCGTAACCCGAGCCACATCAGGATGACTACCGCAGCAAAAATCAAGACGCCTTTACCGAGCTCGGTCGCAAAAAACGCATCGACCTGCTCCCGCGTCGGCAACCATTCTTCAAGATTGAATTCAGTTGATGGTTGCTCAGTTTGTATTTGCGGCAACGGCTGACTCACTTGTCGAGACTCTTTCGCCTCACTCCGGATTGCTTCAACTTTGGCGTCCATAGCATCGAGCTTGGACTCAAGAGAGGTGATTTTCTGCAGCAGTTCAGTCACCTCTGGCGCGATCACCGTCACGACTTGAGGGGCGAGGGTCGAAATTGCATCGACAGGCTCTTGCTTGATCGGCTGCGTATCAGTCGGGGTGTCAGAGCTGACAATGGGCTCCTGAATCACCGTCGATGCTTGTTCTGGTTTGGCGTCCTTCGGCTCTTCGATCACCACCTCAGGTTCTGCCGGAGCCATCTCCGGCTCTGGTGTGGCTGCAATCACTTGAGGCATCGCAGGTGTTGTCCGTGGAAAATCCTGCTTGGGTGCTTTCATGTGCGCGTCGAATCGTTGTTTAGCGTTGAGAGCCGATTCTTGTTCCATCCGCGCCTGACTTGGAATGACGAGAGTTTTCCCTTTTTCCAGGGCATTGACGTTGTTGTACTCAAACGCACCAGGGTTTTCGTCATACAACGCCATCATCACTTGCTCAATGGTCAGATTTGGCGGTTGTACTCGTTTTGCTAACCGCCAGAGCGTCGACCCGTTTTGCACCAACAAGGTTTGCTGACGGGATTTGATGGGATTTGGTGCGTTTTGATTTGGTGCGTTTTCTTCAGTCTCACCACTCGGTTTCGTCAGCTCAACCGCCGGGGGCGCGACCGGCGCTTCGACCAAGGGTTCAAGTTTTGGTTCCGCAGTGGCAACGACTGAAGAAGCAGTCGGTTTTTGCGCCACTTGCACCGAGACGGGAATCAACACCGGTCCCGTGGGTGTAAATACTTCAACCAATGTCGTCAGATCAGGTTGCGTCCACGCTGTTGCTGTTCGGATCACAAGTACGACACGACCTTCTGTGGCATCCACAGCGTAGGTCAATCCAGACAGATATTCCGGGCGATCAATCCCTCGCTCAGTAAAGGCAGTTTCAGAGGCCAAGAGTGGAAATAGTTGGGTGGCTGTGACTGGTGCGAGATTCGTCACTTCTAATCGAACTTCCAGCGGTTCCCCTTGATGAGTCACAGCGACCGGCGTCGACCAGTCAAAGGCTTGTGCCATCACAGACCAAATCATCAACGGAAGCGCCATGACGAGTTTCATGCCATCGCCTCCAAAGCGCGAGCGAGTCTCCGCTTGGCTTCTTGCGCCCAAATGGTCTTTTCTAAATCTGCAGCGATCATCACGTGCACCCAGTCATTGCTCAATTCACGAACACACACCGTCATTGCCGCCTCTGCATCCACTCGACCTGAGTCCGGTGACACACTGAGCCCTGAGCGATATTCATCCGTTTGGCAACCCATCACCAGCGCCTTGGCTTGTGGGGTCTTCAGTTGCATCCAAAGACTGGCATGCACGGTGTAAAATGAATCCGACTGCAATCGCTCTAACGAAATCTCAGCACGCTGCAACGCATGAATGTCACTCAAGGCTTCCACCAGCGCCTGATCGTCTAAGGTTCGGGTATTAAAGGCTAAGGATCCACCAAAGGGTTGCGGATCCGGATCGCGGCCATTGAACAACTGCGTCACTTGTCCAGCTAAGGCCTCAACCCCACCAGGCTGCTCAACAGCCGGTTCTCGCACCACACCGTGAAGTGTGAGCACATCGGCAGTCGCCAGCGAATCCAACAACCGCTGCATCATGACCACCAAAGACAATGTTGGCCGGAATCGTTCGGCATCGCCGCTATAGGTTTGATTCAAATCAAACACCAAATCTGCCGTATCAAGATCAGCCTCATGATCGAGTTCGATCACAATCGTCCGACCCTGAAATCGTCGCGCCTCGCCGGCTGATTCGATTCCATCAATCAGCCGTATCCGAAAGTCACCCTCGACGGATTCAATGACTTCAAGTACCGAATCACACAGACCGGATCCTGCTCCGGTGATCGCGAGTTCGATCACTGGTGATCCCGAAGGATCGTCAACATCCGCTTCAACGGCTCAGCCGCCCCCCAAAGCAATTGATCACCAACGGTAAAGGCGTTCAAAAACTCAGGGCCTAAATTCATTTTACGTACGCGGCCAACGGGAATCCGCAAGGTTCCCGTCACCGCAGCCGGAGTCAACCGTGCCATGGAGTCATCGCGCTCATTGGGGATCAGATCGGTCCAGTCTGTCCCGTTAGCGAGCACGTCATTGATTTCATCGATAGGCACATCTCGCTTCAATTTAATGGTGAGTGCTTGACTATGGCAACGCATCGCCCCAATCCGAACGCACGTGCCATCGATTGGAATTGGATTCGCTTCAGTGCGCAAAATCTTGTTGCACTCAGCCATCGCTTTCCATTCTTCACGGCTTTGGCCATTGTCGAGCTTGGTGTCAATCCACGGCAACAAGCTTCCAGCCAAGGGATAACCAAAATAATCGGTTGGCATCCCATCCGAGCGCAATGCCTCGGTGACCTGACGATCAATGTCTAAAATCGCAGAGGATGGTGTGGCAAGCTCACGGGCAACTTGTGATTCGAGATAACCCATTTGCGATAACAGCTCACGCATATTGTTCGCACCAGCACCGCTGGCTGCTTGATAGGTCATCGCTGTGATCCAGTCGACCCAACCCTGCCGGATCAAACTGCCAACTGCCATCAACATCAAACTCACCGTGCAGTTACCACCGATGAAGTCTTTCCGTCCGGAAGACAGCGCCTGATCAATCACATCGCGATTGACAGGATCCAGCACAATCACACTTTCCGATTCCATCCGCAGTGCAGAGGCTGCGTCAATCCAGTAACCATTCCAGCCGGATCCTCGTAAATCACCATAAACCGCCTTGGTGTAATCACCACCCTGGCAGGTGACGACCACATCACAACGGGCCAAGGCCACAATCGACATCGCATCCTGAAGTTGAGTCTCGGTCGCTTCTGCCGGAGCCTCTTGTCCAACCTGTGAGGTGGAAAAGAAAACCGACTCGATCCCAGAAAAACCATCATCAGCACGCAGGCGATCCATCAAGACCGATCCAACCATGCCGCGCCATCCAACAAATCCAACTCGCATCATCATTCCTTAATTCAGAGCCTTCAGCACCGCTTCGCCCATCGCTCGGCACCCAACAATCTGCTCACCCGACGCACCGGTCGCAATGTCTTGAGTCCGCAATCCAGAAGCCAACACCTGTTTGACAGCCGTCTCAATCGAAGCCGCTGCTTTTGGCGCATTCAGGGAGTGCAAAAGCATCATCGACACGGACAAAATTGTCGCCAGTGGGTTCGCCAGGTCTTGCCCTGCAATATCTGGAGCCGAACCGTGACAAGGCTCATAAAGCCCTTGCTTATCACTATTCAACGACGCCGAGGGTAGCATTCCGATTGAGCCTGTCAGCATCGCTGCAGCATCGGACAAAATGTCACCGAAGAGATTCCCGGTAACCATCACATCAAACTGTTTCGGTGCCCGGACCAACTGCATTGCGGCATTATCGACGTACATGTGCGACAACTCCACATCGGGATAATCATGACTCAACCGCTCCATGACTTCGCGCCACAAAACGGTCACCTCAAGCACATTCGCCTTATCCACTGAACACAATTTCTTGTTGCGAGCCATGGCTGCATCAAACGCGATCCTCCCAATGCGCTCGATTTCAGGTTCGGAATAGCGATCGGTATTAAATCCAACACGTTGACCGAGCTCACCCTCAATTCCGCGCGGCTCACCGAAATAAATTCCACCGATCAACTCGCGGACAATCAACAGATCCAGTCCACTCACAACCTCTTCTTTTAAGGTCGAAGCCGAGGCAAGCTCGGGGTAGAGCAAGGCGGGTCTTAAATTGGCGAACAGATCCATGCCAGCCCGAATTTTCAACAGCCCTTTTTCAGGCCGCTTGTCCATCGGTAATGCATCCCATTTTGGCCCACCAACAGCGCCCAAGAGGACGGCGTCCGATAGCTTGGCTTTGGCCAGAGTTTCGTCTGGCAAGGGCTCACCGGTGGCATCAATGGCTGCACCACCAATCAGGCAATGCTCAGTATTCAGTCCCAACGAAAACTGGACATTGACGCGATCCAAAACACGGGCCGCCTCAGCCATGATTTCAGGACCAATCCCATCTCCTGCCAGCAAAACAATATTCGGCATTCTCAGTCCTTAATCTCTCAATAACCAGGGCGCTTCAACACGACGACGTGCTTCATAAGCATGAATCGCATCGGCATCCTTCAACGACAAACCAATCTCATCCAAACCCTCAAGTAAGCAGGTTTTCCGGAATGGATCGATCTCAAACGAAGCGCTGAACCCTTCGGGTCCGGTCACCTGCTGAGACCCTAGATCCACGGTCAGCTCAATCGGGGTTTCCGTCCCTGCCAACCCGAATAACGTATCGACTTCAGCCTCCGTTAAGACCACCGGTAATAAGCCGTTCTTGAAACTGTTGTTGAAAAAGATATCCGCAAATGATGGCGCGATCACTGCCTTAAATCCGTACTCGAGAATGGCCCAGGGCGCATGCTCTCGACTCGACCCACATCCAAAATTATCACGCGCAAGTAGCATGGTCGCTCCGGCATAACGGCCATCATTCAACACAAAGTCAGGATTGATCCGACGAGTGGAGTGATCCATCCCCGGCTCGCCTGGATCGAG
>Ga0209137_1001391_pt1 | contig 22969 bp, 23 predicted proteins | sample SaaInl5LU_22_DNA_FD_184642 | JGI IMG/M metagenome (GOLD analysis project Ga0209137, IMG submission 184642) | Marine microbial communities from expanding oxygen minimum zones in the Saanich Inlet - ESP_105LU_22_DNA (SPAdes) (version 2) | ecosystem: Environmental > Aquatic > Marine > Intertidal...
TTGGATTGCCTCAACAGGGGCAGGGGCCTCGGCTACATTTGCAAGCAAATGCTGCCCGGGAATGGTGTCATCGGCAGCCCTCAGGGAAAACCAATAGGCTTCCAGCTTAGCGACAGCCTGCATTGCCAGCACCTGTGCCTCTCTCGGGGAACGTGTCCTGAGAGAATGCTGGATACGATCCGTACGGTAATGCCGCCTCAGGTCAGCGGGGATGTACCGCTGGAGGTAGAAGATTCCATTCTTGCGGAACGTGTAACGAGATGCTGACCACTGCATAAACCACTACGCCTCATCCGAAATTGCGGTTTCGTGAGGAAAATCAGTGGCTTGCGGTGGTTTATGGCTCCGGCGGTAGGGATCGAACCTACGACCAATTGATTAACAGTCAACTGCTCTACCGCTGAGCTACGCCGGAACTGAGGCTGCGTATAGCAAGCGTGATTTCGGGCGTCCAGTGGGGCGGAGGAAAAAATCCTTGCGGTCTTTATCGCAGCGAGAATGGCGCCGCGGCGGTGAGGTTTCCTTCGGGTGTGGCGATATTTCTTTCTGAAAGATCAATCAGATGCGCCAATACATTGCGTGCGGCTGCGGGCAGGAGGGCTGGGGCGAGATCGGTATAAATGGTGCCGGCCAATGCGCTTGCGGTCGCGCCCGGCTGGGCGCTGAGTGCCGCGATGATCTGTTCTTCGCGGCGCAAGCGATGCGCGATCAGGCTGTCCAAGCGCGCTTGTGGGGCATCCACCGCTGCGCCGTGGCCGGGGAAATAGACCCTGTCATCGCGCCCCAAAAGCCGCGCGCAAGAGCGCATGAATGCCCCCATATCCCCATCGGGCGGCGAGACGAGCGAGGTTGACCACCCCATCACCAGATCGCCGGTGAAAAGCGCCCCTTGCCATGCGAAACTCAGATGGTTGGCCATATGGCCCGGCGTGTGCAGCACCGCGATCTCGCCCCATGGGCCTGCGATGATCTCACCCTCGCCGATCCTGTGGTCGGGCGCGAAATCGGGATCGACCCCTTCGCCGCCGCCCACGGCACCGGCTGCGGCCAGCGCTGCCATCGTGGCGCTACGCCCCCAATCGGAGGGGCCGGCCGCCATCACCGGGGCGCCGCTATGCTGCGCCAAGCTGCGGGCCAGCGGGGAATGGTCGCGGTGCGAATGTGTGACCAAGATCGCGCCGATCCGCTCGCCGGGTGCCAGCGCGGCCAGGATCGCATCGAGATGGGCGGGCATGTCCGGGCCGGGATCGATCACCGCCACCTCACCTTCGCCAAGAAGATAGGTGTTGGTGCCTTGGGCCGTCATCGGCGAGGGGTTGGGGGCGATCACGCGTCGCAGCCCCGGTTCCAATATGCGCATGCCGCTTTCGCTTTCCATCTGCCTTGCTGCCCGTTTATGTGGGTGCATGATGTTCGGATGGCTCAAACGCATGATGCCGCGGGGGCTTTATGGCCGGGCCGCATTGATTTTGCTCGTGCCGATCATCACGTTGCAGATTGTCGTGTCGGGCCAGATCCTGCAACGTTATTTCCGCGAGGTTGCGGCGCAGATGTCGACGGCATTGGCGCTCGATCTGCAATTGGTCGCCGATGCCGTTGCCGCCGGAGAGGGGCAAGCCCGCGGGATTGCCGCCGCATTGAAGATCGACATCGCCATGGCCCCGCCCGGCCTGCTGCGCGATCAGCGTTTCCTTTACGATTTGACCGGGATCGAGGCGATTGCCGTGCTGCGCCGTGAATTGCCGGGGCTGGTGGCGGTCGATCTGGTCAGCAATTGGCGCCGCCCAATGATCGTGATCGACACGCAAGAGGGGAATATCGCCCTTTCCGTCGCGCGCAGCCGTATGTCGGCTTCGAACCCACATCAGCTTTTGGTGCTGATGGTCGCGCTTGGTCTGTTCATGACATGGGTCGCCTATCTGTTTTTGCGCAATCAGCTCAAACCGATCAAGCGGCTGTCGGATGCCGCCGAGGCTTTTGGCAAGGGGCGTGTCGTGACCTATCACCCGTCCGGCGCGACCGAGGTGCGCAGCGCGGGCCATGCTTTTCTCGACATGCGTGCGCGGATCGAGGGGATGATCGAACAACGCACTTTGATGTTGTCGGGGGTCAGCCATGATCTGCGCACGCCTTTGACGCGGATGAAGCTGGGGCTTTCGATGCTCGATGAAGGGCCCGAGGTTGAGGCATTGTTGCGCGATGTGGCCGAGATGGAGGCGCTTTTGGCCACCTTCCTTGATTTCGCACGCAGCGAGGCGTTGGACGATCCCGTCGCGATAGATCCCATCGCACTGGTGCAGGCTTTGGTCGATGATCTGGCGCGCGGCGGCGTACGGGTCGATCTGGTGCTGCCTGCGCGCGGTGGCACGGTGATGTTGCGCCCACAAGCGGTCAGGCGGTGTTTGACGAACCTGATCTCCAATGCCCAGCGTTATGGCACGACGGTGCGCTTGACCTTAAGCCTACCGCCGCGATCGATCCGCTTTTCCATCGAGGATGACGGGCCGGGCATTCCCGCCGCGCGGCGGGCCGAGGCTTTGGTGCCATTCGCGCGGCTCGACGAAGCGCGCAACCAAGACAAGGGGTCGGGCGTCGGGCTCGGGCTGGCCATCGCGCGCGACATCGCACAGCGCCACGGCGGCAGTCTCAGCCTGAGCGACAGCGCGGCCTTGGGCGGTTTGCGCGCGGATCTGGTCTTGCCGCGCTGAGGTGGTTTCAGCCGCGCGGATCGCTTGATCGGCCTTGGCGCAAAAGCCCGTCCATCGCCGCATGATAGAGTTGCCCATGCGCCTTTGCGCGCAGGCGATGGTGATCGCCGCCGATCCATTCGGCCCCGGCTTGATCAATCGCCATTGCCGAGAAGTGATCGAGTGCGAAAAGTGCCAGCTTCACCTTTTTCATGTCACATCATCCTTAATGATCTGGAACGATAAGCGGTGCTTGCAGCGCCGGTCCCCACAGCAGCACGGTCATGGTTTCGGATAGGTTAAGCCTAGCGCAAAAAGGGCGGTGTCTCGCGTACCCGTGGGCAGGCGGCCCCAATGACAGGGCGCATTTGCCCGTCAAAAGAGCAAATGCCATCGCATTGCCCACCAAAAAGGCGCGTCATGTCACGATGCGGGTAGGTGGTAGGCCCGGAGGGACTTGAACCCCCAACCAAAGCGTTATGAGCGCTCTGCTCTAACCATTGAGCTACAGGCCCGCCGTCGCATGGCTTAGCAGACATCGCCCCCCCGTCAAGCGCTGCGACTTGCGGGATGGGGGCGCTTGGCCTATGCCGAAGCAAGTTCAGTGAAGGATGAAGCCCATGCCACTTATGCCAATGCTCGCCCTGCGTTATCTGGCTTGGCTGTTGGCTTTGCGCGTCCTCTTCGGTGTTTTGGTGCAGGTCATGGGCCTGCCCAATTCGATGGCGACAGCGGTCATCTTGGCCGCGGCACCCATGGCCGATATCGGCTATCAGGCCGCGCGCCGGACCACGCGCGCGTTTAGCCTTGGGGATTGGTCGCTGATCTGGGGCATGTGCCTTGGCATTTTCGCAGGCATCCAGATCATTTTGCCCGCGATCATCTTGGCACCGATGCGCGCCGTTCTTGCCGACCCCGCAGGGCTACAGCAGACGCTGTTGGTGCTTGTGGCCACAGGCGGCATGATGGCGCTGTTTTTGTGGATCGGTGCCAGAACGTCAGCACGCCGCGGCAGCTGAAGCACCAATTGCGATCGCGCTGAGGTGACGCTTCATGCGTTTGCGTTTGGCGTGTGCGCTGAACGCCTCGAGGAAGCGCTCGGTCGCATCCATGCCCATTAATGCAGTGAAGGTTTCCAAAGCGTAACGCCCATGCGTTTCATGCGCCCAAAGTATGCCCAAGCGATGATAATGTGCGATGCTTTGCCGATGGCCCTGACCCTGACCAAAGCTTTCGATGTTGAAATTCAGCCGTTGATCGAGGGTTTTGACCGGCTTGCCGCGCAAGTAGCCAAGGATCGGTAGGGTGAATTGATCAATATTCGTTCGGTCATATGGGCGCGTAACCCTTTGCTCGAAGCTCAGTGCGGTCGTTAACCAGTCGCGCCCAATATGGGTGGGCTTTCCCTTTGCATCGCGTTCGCGCCAGATGACGACGCCTGCGTTGAAATATGGAAACGACACGATCCGGCGCCCCGCATTATATTGGACACGTTCTTCGGGCGGCGGGAGGTCGAAGGCCTCATAAAAATGCGCCCAATCTTCGTCACTTCCCGCTGATGGCGCATAATCAGAGACGCAAGCCGCGATCTGCGCCTTGCCCAATTCCCCGGCGAAATCCACCGGCTCGGCCAAGATGACGTCCGTGTCCAAAAAGACGGTGATATCGCAGTGCCGATGATCGGTCGCGGCAAGGATCTTGTTGCCATGCGGATAGGGCGCTGCCCAAGGCCCATGGGCACCGGTGCGACCCGGAATGTCGCGTGTTTCGATCCCTGCACGTTCCAACACTTCAACGGTGAGTGGATCCAAGGCGGCGCGATATTCCTGATGCAAATAGGCGACCGCTTTTTGCGATTTGCTCATGTTTGCCTTGAGGGTTGGCGCAAGCAAGCAGGCTTGCGCCTCCAGCCGAGCGCCGTCGATGATGAAGTATATTTCCGTCGATAATTCTTTGGCCATACTGCCGCCTTGAACCCCATACACTACAAATCCAGCCCATCATCCGGCCGTTCCAAGATAATATGCGTCAATAGCGGCCTTTGCTGCAAGGCGCATGGACGGGCTGCGCGCAGCCTGATATCGCAAGCCCGAATTCAGAAAGATCCGGGGGCGCATATGAGCGAACACAGTCAAAAGCCTTTGACCTATGCCGAAGCCGGTGTCGATATCGACGCCGGCAATGCGCTGGTCGACCGGATCAAACCCGCCGCCGCCGCGACCAAACGGCCGGGCGTCATGAGCGGGCTTGGCGGCTTCGGCGCGCTTTTCGACCTCAAGGCCGCGGGCTATGACGACCCGATCCTCGTGGCGGCCACCGATGGGGTGGGCACCAAGCTCAAGATCGCGATCGACACGGGGCTTTATGACACCATCGGCATCGATCTGGTGGCGATGTGCGTCAATGATCTGGTCTGTCAGGGGGCGGAACCTTTGTTCTTCCTTGACTATTTCGCCACCGGAAAGCTCGAGGTCGATGCCGCTGCCCGCATCATCGCAGGCATCGCCGAGGGGTGCCGCCTGTCGGGCTGCGCGCTGGTGGGTGGTGAGACGGCCGAGATGCCGGGCATGTATGCACCGGGTGATTTCGATCTGGCGGGCTTTGCCGTCGGCGCGATGAATCGGGGTGCCGCGCTGCCTGCAGGGGTGCAGGCGGGTGATGTGCTTTTGGGGCTCGCCTCTGACGGGGTGCATTCCAACGGCTATTCGCTGGTGCGCCGTGTTGTGGAACGCTCGGGCCTTGCATGGGATGCGCCCGCACCCTTCACACAGGGTAGCCTTGGCGCGGCCCTCTTGGCACCTACGCGGCTCTATGTGAAACCCGCCTTGGCCGCGATCCGCGCAGGCGGCGTGCATGGGCTGGCCCATATCACCGGCGGCGGCTTGACCGAGAACCTGCCGCGTGTCCTGCCCGAAGGCTTGGGCGCACAAATCGATCTGGGCGCATGGTCCTTGCCGCCCGTGTTCACATGGCTGGCTACTGAGGGTGGCTTGGCGCAGGCCGAGATGCTCAAGACCTTCAACGCAGGCATCGGCATGGTGCTTGTCGTGGCGGCTGACCGCGCCGATGCGCTTGCCGCCGAACTCGCTGCGGCGGGTGAAAGCGTGCATCACTTGGGCCATGTCGTGCCGGGTGCGGGGGTCAGCTATACGGGCGTGCTTGCGTGAGCAAACGCACAGCCATTCTGATATCCGGCGGCGGCTCCAACATGGTCACGCTTGTGCAAAGCATGACGGGCGATCACCCCGCGCGGCCCTGCCTGGTGTTGGCCAATGATCCGGCGGCAGGCGGGCTTGATAAGGCCGCAGCGCTGGGCGTGCCGACCGCCGTGGTCGATCATCGCCCCTTTGGCCGTGATCGCGCAGGTTTTGAGGGTGAATTAAGCCGCGTTTTGGCCGCTCATGCCCCTGATATCATTTGTCTGGCGGGGTTCATGCGGGTGCTGACGCCCGATTTCGTCACGCGCTGGCAGGGGCGGATGCTGAACATTCACCCCTCGCTTTTGCCGAAATACCCTGGCCTGCATACCCATGCCCGCGCGCTTGAGGCCGGCGATGCCGAGGCCGGGTGCAGCGTGCATGAGGTGACAGCCGAGCTTGATGGCGGGCCGATCTTGGGCCAAGCGCGTGTGCAGGTCTTGCCAGGCGATACGCCTGAAAGCTTGGCCGCCCGGGTGCTGGTGCAAGAGCATCGGCTTTATCCGATGGTCCTGCGCCGCTTTGCCGATGGGGATCGGGGCAGGTTGGATATCTGAAATGAAAAGCTGCGCCCGAAGGCGCAGCCATTCCATTGATCACAGCAGTGATTTGACCTTTTCGGCCACAGCCTCGGCGGTGATGCCGAAATGGCGGTATAGCTCTTCCGCCGGGGCCGAGGCGCCAAAACCATGCATGCCGACAAAGCCCGATTTCTCGCGCCGGCCACGCTCGCCAAAGAGCCAACGATCCCAGCCGAACCGGATACCCGCCTCGACCGCGACGCGCACGGGGCCTGCGGGCAGCACGCGCTTGCGATAGGCCTCGTCCGTTTCCTCGAAAATCTCCCAGCAGGGCATGGAGACAACGCGCGTGCCGATCCCTTGCGCTTCCAGCAGGTCGCGCGCTTCCATGGCGATGGCGACTTCCGATCCGGTCGCCATCAAGATCGCCTGCCGCTTGCCAGCCACCGCATCGGCCAGCACATAGCCGCCTTGGGCAACCATGTTCTTGGCCGTGTGGGTCTTGCGCAAAGTGGGCAGGTTCTGGCGGCTGAGTGCCAAGACCGATGGCGTGGTCTTTTGCGCCAGCGCCACTTCCCACGCCTCGGCGGTCTCGACCGCATCGGCGGGGCGGATGACCAGCGTATTGGGCGTGGCGCGCAGCATGGCCAGATGCTCGACCGGCTGGTGGGTCGGCCCATCCTCGCCCAGACCGATGCTGTCATGGGTCATGACATAGGTGACGGGCAGCCCCATCAAGGCCGACAGCCGCATCGCGGGGCGGGCGTAATCGGTGAAGACCATGAAGGTGCCGCCATAGGGGCGCACACCGCCATGCAGCGCCATGCCGTTCATCGCCGCCGCCATTCCGTGCTCGCGGATGCCATAGTGGATATGGCGGCCCTTACGATCCTCGGGGCCGAAGGTGCCGATATCCTTGGTATTGGTGTTGTTCGACCCGGTGAGGTCGGCCGAGCCGCCCAGATGTTCGCCCAAGAGCGGGTTGATCACCTCGAGCGCCAATTGGCTGGCGGTGCGGGTGGCGATCTTGGGAAGCTTGTCGGAATGGCTCTTCTTCAGGGCGCGGATCGCGGCGCTGAGTTTCTTGGGCATGTCGCGGCCAAAGGCGCGGGTAAACTCGGCCTTTTTGCCGTCCGAGAGGGCGGCGAACTCACCTTCCCATGCTAGCCGCGCGGCCTGACCTTTGGCGCCCACGCCTTCCCACCAGCTTTTCAGATCGGCGGGGATCTCAAAGGGGCCATGCGACCAGCCATAGGCATCTTTCGCGGCCTTGAGCTGGGCTGCATCAGTCAGCGCACCATGGCCCTTTGATGTGTCTTGGGCGGCATGGCCGATGGCGATATGGGTTTTGCACGCGATCATCGCGGGGCGGGGGCTTGCCTTGGCCGCCGTGATCGCGGCGTCGATTGCGTCCGGGTCGTGACCATCGCAAGAGAAAACATCCCAGCCGCTGGCCGCGAAACGCGCCAGCTGATCGGTGCGATCGGCGATCGAGACCTTGCCATCGATGGTGATGCCATTGTCATCCCACAACACGATCAGCCGCGACAATTCCTGACGGCCTGCAAGCGCGATCGCCTCTTGGCTGACACCTTCCATCAAGCAGCCATCGCCCGCGATGCAATAGGTGTGGTGGTCGATGATCTTTTTGCCCCATTTGGCGCGCAGAAACTCCTCGGCCATGGCGAAACCCACGGCATTGGCGATGCCTTGGCCCAAGGGGCCGGTTGTCGTTTCGATCCCCATCGCATGGCCATATTCGGGATGGCCTGCCGTGATTGCGCCCAGCTGGCGGAAATTCTTGACCTGCTCCAGCGTCATATCGGGTGAGCCGGTCAGGTAGAGCAGCGCGTAAAGCAACATCGAGCCATGGCCCGCCGACAAGATAAAGCGGTCGCGGTTGGCCCAGTCAGGGGCAGAGGCATGAAAGCTCAAATGCTTGTCAAACAGCACGGTCGCCACATCGGCCATGCCCATCGGCATGCCGGAATGGCCCGAATTGGCCGCGGCCACGGCGTCCAGCGCCAATGTGCGGATACAAGTGGCCCGCCGCCAATGATCGGGATGGCGTGCGGCGCGTGCAGTGAGGTCCATTGTGGTGTCCTTCGAATGGCAGCTTGCATATCCCATGCGCGGCCGCGTCGGGCCGATGCGCCCGCCGCTACCACAAACGGGCAGATGCGCCCGGTTCTACCAGAGGCGCATGTTGGCGCAACCAGTAAGCAGGGGCAAAATGTCCATTTCCCGCGCATTACATTCAGGTTGGCGCGGAAATCCTTGCAAATCCGGGGAAATTGCATTTCGCTATAGCGCAACAGCAGCAGCCATTTCCGGCATGTGTCGGGACGCGGATAAACGGGGCATCGAGAGCGATGGGCGAGACCGCCGAATTCGAAAAACTCAATACTTTGGAGGCACGCTTGGCCGCGGCGCTTGACCGGATCGCCACCGGTCTGGGCGAGGCTATGGTGCCAGCGGTCCTGGAAGATCCGGGCCTGAGTTCGGCGGCTTTCGAAGATGCGCTTTTGCGCGCCGAGGCGGCCGAGGCGCGGATCGCGCAACTCGAAGCGCAGATGGCCGGGCTGATCGATCCCGCGCAAGCGCAAGCCGCCGCACAGGCGGCCGCCGACACCATCGCCGCGCATGAGGCCGAGATTGCCCGGCTGCAAGCCAGCTTGGCCACGCAAGAACCCGCCGCGGATCACGGCATGGCCGAGGAATTGGCCGCCAAAACCGCCAAGATCGCCGATCTTGAGGCGCGCGTGGCCCGGTTCAAGGGCGAGCGTGACGCCGCTATCGCCGCACAAGAAGAGGCGCGCGATATCGCCGAAGAGCTACAGGCCGCCGCCGGTCATCACCCGGAAGAACGTGCCATGACCCTGCGCGCCGAGATCAAGGAGCTACAGGTCATCAACGATCGTTTGATCAAGAACCTCAACCGGATGCGCGGTGAGAACGCCACTGACCCGGCAGTGCTGAACAAAACGCTGGTGGTCGAGCTTGACGCGCTGCGCGCGCAACGCGCCTCCGAGGCGGCTGAACTGGAACGTATTTTAGCCGATCTCGATCAGGCCGAAACAGCAGGGGGTGCGCATGCCTGAGATCAATATCCAGATCGGTGGCCGCGATTTCGCCGTCGCCTGTCAGCCGGGCGAAGAGCCTTATCTTCACGCCGCAGCGCGCATGCTTGATACAGAGGCCGCCGTGATCTTGGGCCAGATCGGGCGTATGCCTGTTGACCGGATGCTGTTGATGGCGGGGCTGATGCTGGCCGACAAGACAGCGGCGCTCGAGGATGAGGTCAAAGCGCTGCAAGACAAATTGGCCGCGCAGGAAAAAACGCTGGCCGCCTCGGAAGAGCGTTTGGCAGATCGCGCACGCCGCATCGCCGAGTTGCAAGAGGCAGCCCCGCGCACCGAACTGCCGGATCGGTTCACCGATGGGCTCGCCGAATTGGCCGCGCGCGCCGAGGCGATCGCAGATGAGTTGGAGGCGCGCCGCGCCTGAATCGCCCCGGCCGCGATGCTAGCCTTGCAGAACCGGCAAAAGCCGCGCCGCCTCGTCTTGGGGGTGGAAAAGCACGCTGCGATCTTCGCCGGGGTAGAAGCGCGCGCGCACCGCCGTCGGCATGGGGCGTGGCTGCACCAGATGCACCTTGAGCGGGAATTTTGCGGTCTCCGCTTGCCATGACTGAATCATCGCGCGCTGCGCGGCCTTGCACATGCCATAGGGGCCTGCGAATTTCGCGTCCCATTGATCGTCGAAAAACAGCGCCTGTGGCTTGGGTGCGGGCGCGATCAAGGGATCGACAAAGGCCATCAGCCGCGCGAAGGCGCGGATATTGGTGGCGATCAGCTTGTCGAGATCCTTGGCCGCCAAATGCGGCGCGGGCGTCAGTGCGGTCACATGGATCGCGGCATGTACCCAGATATCGGCACGGCCCCAACGCTCATGGAGCGAGCGGCACAAATGCGCCATCGCGCCCTCATCGGTCACATCCATCGGTGCAAGCGTGGCTTGTCCGCCTGCCGCTTTGATCCGGTCGTCGAGTTCCTCGAGCGCGCCCACATTGCGGGCAACGGCCACGACATGCGCTCCGCGCGCCGCCAACCATTCGGCACTCGCCGCACCGATCCCGCGCGATGCGCCGGTGACCAGCGCGATTTGTCCATCGAAAGGCTTTTCCATGGGCCGCCACCTGCCTGTTTCACGCAGCAAAGGCAAGAGGCTGCGGCGGTGCGGCGCGCTTGACTTGATCGCTTTGCGCAGGGATACGAAGGGAAAGGGACACGTTCCGCTGTATCAAGGAGGCGACCATGGGCCGCGAGACACTATTGACTGCGACATTCGGTGATCAGGGCGTTTTGCGCAAAACCCTGTTGGTGCTGGCAGGCGCGCTTTTCATCGCTATGGCCGCACAGATCAGCGTGCCGATGTGGCCGGTTCCCGTGACGCTGCAGACCCTGGCGATTTTGCTGGTGGGCTTTGGCTTTGGCAGCCGCTTGGGTGCAGCGACGGTGATCGTTTATCTGGGCCAAGGCTTCATGGGTCTGCCGGTGTTCACCCCCACCACCATGCCGGGTCTGGCGGCGCTGGTCGGCCCGACGGGCGGTTTCTTGATCGGTTTCGTGGCGCTGGCCTGGATCGCGGGCTTTGCCGCTGAGCGCAAGCTGGCGCGCGGTGTTATCGGCACGGCCCTGTCGGCCATCGTGGCAAGTGCCGTGCTATACCTGCCGGGTGTCCTGTGGCCGATGAGGCTTGCCGCGCTGGCAGGCGTGGATGCTGGCTGGGCTGGCCAAGGCTTGGGCTTTTACTGGGCGCATTTCGTGGCACCTTTCTTGATCGGTGATGCGATCAAGGCGGTTGTGGCCGCGCTGATCGTGACCGGCGCTTGGTCGATGCTGTCGCGCAAAGTCTGATCGTTCGCATATACCAAAGACAAAAGGCCGCCCCTTTGGGCGGTCTTTTTTTTGTCGCAACTCACTGCATCAGATGCTGCAAAAAGGTCGTGGCGCCCAGATCGCGGTAAAGGGCGATCACCTCTTGCGCCGAAAGGCCGCCATGATGTTGTGCTGCATGTAGGGGATGTTTCGGATCGGTAATCCAGAACACCGGCATATGGCCACCCGCGACAGGCACGATCACGCCCTTGTTCAACACCGGGCCGCTGGATGCGGGTATACGCACATATAACCACGCGGCCAGATCGCCCAGCCGGTCAGCCTCGCCACGCCCTTGGGCCGCCCGAAAACGGGCGAAATCCCCCGTCGAGAGATTGGCCCAGACCTGCGGCATGACATGGCCATCGGTCCCCTTGATGGCCAACGGTAAGGTCGCGCGCAGCAACATATCGCGGCCACGGCGCGCATAGTTTTCGGTCAACACATCGCCGGGTTGGTCGAGTGCTTCATCCGGGGCGGGGGCGGGTGGATCGGCCCAACCTAAGGGGCGCAGCGATGGGCCGTGGCGCAGATGCACCGGTTCATCGCAACAGGTGCAGCGGTAATCGACAGTAGACAGACGGCGCGCCAGTTCGGTTTCCGACACTGTCGTGTTCCCGGCGCGCCGACGAAAAATCCGCAGCATCAGCCGACCGGTTCAGCCAGTTTGAAGCCGCGTGCCATTTGATCGGTTGGCTTGACCGGGTAATCGCCCGAGAAGCAGGCATCGCAATAGGCGGGCTGCTTGGGATCACGCCCAGCCGCCACGCCCACGGCGCGGTAAAGCCCATCCAGCGAGATGAACTTGAGCGAGGCCACGCCCAGATGGTGGCGCATCTCGTCCTCGGACATGGTGGCGGCCAGCAACTTCTCGCGCTCGGGCGTATCGACCCCGTAAAAGCACGGCCAAGCCGTCGGCGGGGAGGCGATGCGAAAATGCACCTCGGCCGCACCGGCATCAAGGATCATCTCCTTGATCTTGCGGCTGGTTGTGCCGCGCACAACGCTATCGTCGACCAAGATCACCCGCTTGCCGCGGATCAGCGCGCGGTTGACGTTGAGCTTGAGGCGCACACCCATATTGCGGATCTGCTCGGTCGGCTCGATGAAGGTGCGGCCCATGTATTGGTTGCGGATAATCCCCATCGCGTAGGGGATGCCTGATTGCAGGCTATAGCCGATGGCCGCCGGCGTACCGCTATCGGGCACGGGGCAGACCAGATCGGCATCGACAGGCGATTCCTTGGCCAATTCGCGCCCGATCGCCTCGCGCGTTTCGTAGACAGAGCGGCCACCGATGATACTGTCGGGGCGCGAGAAATAGACATGTTCAAAGATACAAAAGCGCGGCCGCTTTTGCTCGAAGGGTTTGAAGCTTTCGATCTGGCTGCCCGAGATGACGACCATCTCGCCCGGCTCGACCTCGCGCAGGAATTCCGCGCCGATGATGTCGAGCGCGCAAGTCTCCGACGACAGCGCATAGCCATCGCCGACACGGCCCAAGACCAAGGGGCGCACGCCCAAGGGATCGCGCACACCGATCAGCTTGGTGCGCGTCATGGCCACAACGGAAAACGCCCCCTCGACCCGGCGCAGCGCGTCTTTCATCCGCTCGGGGATGGTCTTTTGCAAGCTGCGGGCCATCAGGTGGATGATGCATTCGCTGTCGGAAGAGGATTGAAAGATCGAGCCGCGCTCGATCAATTCGCGTCGCAGCTCATCGGCATTGACGATATTGCCGTTATGCGCAATCGCCGCACCGCCCATGGCAAATTCGCCAAAGAAAGGCTGCACATCGCGGATCTGCGTGGCACCCTTCGATCCGGCGGTGGAATAGCGCACATGGCCGATGCCGATCTCGCCCGGCAATGTCTCCATCACGCTGGCCGAGGTGAAGTTATCCCGCACAAGACCAAAGCGGCGCGCCGAGGAAAACCCATGCTCGGGGTGGTGGGTGACGATGCCACCCGCCTCTTGCCCGCGATGCTGAAGCGCGTGCAGGCCAAGCGCGATGAAATTCGCGGCATCCGAAACGCCGATCACGCCAAAGACGCCGCATTCCTCGCGGAGCTTGTCGTCATCGTCGGAATCGAAGGGGTGACGGGGGAGGGCTTGCATCTTGGCCGAATCTCCGGGCTGCGTCGTTAAGGTTGACATAGGGCAGCAGCGCGGCACTGTCACGAAACGATCACAGAATTCGCCCCTTTGGGTGCCGGTAAATTCCATGCGGTCTCACCAACCCATGCGGCCTAGACGAAAAAGCGGGGATGCGATGCGTCTGATTATCTTTCTGGCCGGGATTTGCATGACGCTCAGCTGGGGTTTGACATGGATCGACCCGCCCTTTGCGGGAGCGGCCCTGTCGCCGATGGCGATGGTCAGCGATGGGCGCATCACGCTTGGCCCTGACAGCGCATGGCAAGCTTGGGTTTTTCTGGGCGGCTTTGCTGCGGCAGCCTTGGCCGCGCTGATCGCGCTGCGTGGGCGCGGTGCGGGTCTATTTGCGCTCTTGGCCGGGCTGTCGCCGCTGATCGTTTTGGGTGATGCGCTGCTTGCCGCCGAGACCTTGCGCCGCGACCTTGGATTGCCCTTTCCAATCGATCTGGCCGATCTGCGCGCAAGCTGGTCGTTGGTGGAGGGGTTCGTGCGGATCGGCTTTTGGGCCTATCTGGCCGGTGCCGCGGTCTTGTTGCTGGCCGGTATCCGAACGCTCTTGCCGCGCCGATAACGCGTTACTGCGCGGTGCAAACCCCGGTCAGTTGCTCGTAGCGGGCCAAGATCCAGCCCGGTGTATCATCGGGGATCTGCGCCTCGACTTGGGTTTGAACCTGCGCGAAGACCTGTGCCGAGCGGCTATCGGTCACCATGGCGACGGGTTCATTGCCCACGATCCGTTCATAGGCGATGAACGCCACCACCACGAGCAGCACACCGCGCGCCACGCCGAAAAGAAAGCCCAAGCCCGCATCAACCCCACCAATGGCCGAGCGCTGCACGGCAGTGGCGAACATGGGCGTGAACAGCGACACGACCACCAAGGCGATGGCAAAGACACCAGCGAAACTGGCCAAGATACCCAATTCGCAGCTTTCACCGATGAAATCGCCCAAATAAGGCACTTCGCGGATCAGCGGCAGGGCATTGGGGGCAAAGATAAAGGCGATGATCGCCGCCGCGATCCAACCGCCGATTGACAGCGCCTCGCGCACGAAACCGCGCGCATAGGCCAAGATCGCCGAAACGACGATCACGCCGGCCACAATGCCATCGACGAGGGTGAAACCTTCCATACGCTGCCCTTACCCGTTTACACGCGCGACTTCTATCCCGCGCCGAAGATCTCGCCCACAAAACGGGGCAGATCGGCCATTTCTTGTACCTTTACACCGCTTGCCGCGCCGAACTTGCATCCCGCAGGCGCGATGGCTGTGGAAAAACCAAGTTTCGCGGCTTCTTTCAACCTGTTTTCGGCCTGTGCCACCGGTCTGAGCGCACCCGAGAGCGACAATTCCCCGAAAATCACCCCGTCACGCGGCAAGGCGGTATCTTCGCGCGCCGACAAAAGGGCTGCCGCCACCGCCAGATCGGCCGCTGGCTCCGATATTCGCAGGCCGCCCGCGATGTTGAGATAGACATCGAGCCCAGCAAAGGAAATGCCCGCCCGCGCCTCGAGCACGGCCAAAATCATCGACAGCCGCCCGCCATCCCAGCCCACCACAGCCCGGCGCGGCTGGCTGAGCGATGAGGGGGCGACCAACGCCTGAATTTCCACCAAGACGGGGCGCGTGCCCTCCATGCCCGCAAAGACCACGGCGCCGGGGGCAGGGGCATCGCGGTCTGACAGAAACAGGGCCGAGGGGTTGGCCACCTCGGCTAGACCCGCGCCTGTCATCTCGAACACGCCGATCTCGTCGGCGGGGCCGAAGCGGTTTTTCACGCTGCGCAGGATGCGGAACTGATGCCCGCGCTCGCCTTCGAAATAAAGGACCGTGTCGACCATATGCTCGACCACGCGGGGGCCGGCGATTTGGCCTTCCTTGGTGACATGGCCCACCAGCATGACCGAGACACCGCGCCGCTTGGCGAAGGTGGTCAATTCATGGGCGCTCGCGCGCACTTGGCTGACAGACCCCGGTGCCGCCTCGACGGTATCGAGCCACATGGTCTGGATCGAATCGATGATCGCAAGATCGGGTGCTTCGGCCTCGAGCGTGGTCAGAATATCGCGCAGGTTGGTCTCAGCGGCCAACATCACCGCGCTATCGGCCAGCCCAAGGCGCTGGGCGCGCATGCGTACCTGTGCGGTGGCCTCCTCGCCCGAGACATAGACGACCTTGGCGCCCGCACGCGCGAAGCTGGCGGCGGCTTGCAGCAGCAGCGTGGATTTGCCGATGCCGGGATCGCCACCCACCAGCGTGGCCGAGGCAGGCACCAAGCCACCGCCCAAAACGCGGTCGAACTCTGCCATGCCCGAGGTGCGGCGCGGTGGCGGGGTTTCTTGGGTGCGCAGATCGCTCAGCCCGATGCGCCGCCCCTTGGCTGCACCCAGCGCCGCCTTGCCGGGACCGGCTGACAGCGGCGCCTCTTCCGAGATGCAATTCCATTCGCCACACGCCTCGCAGCGGCCCGACCATTTCTTGTGGGTCGCGCCGCAGGCAGAGCAAATGAATTGGGTGACGGGTTTTGCCATGCGATTGGCTTAGCCGAGCGCCAAGCGCTGCGCCAGCACAACGCGCATCAGCGCACCGCCGCGATCGGGCCTTTGGCGGCACCGGTCACGAATTGCCGCAGATAGGGGTCATCGGCGGTGTCGATCTCGGCCACTGGGCCATGCCAGCGGATCACGCCCTCATGCAACATCGCGACCTTGTCGGCGATAGCGCGCACCGAACGCATATCATGGGTGATGGTCAGCGCGGTGGCCCCCATCTCGGTCACGATCTCGCGGATCAGATCGTTGATGACGCCTGACATGATCGGATCAAGCCCGGTTGTCGGCTCGTCGAAAAAGATGATCTCGGGCTCGGCGGCAATGGCGCGCGCCAGACCCACGCGCTTTTGCATGCCGCCCGAGAGTTCCGAGGGGAAGAGGTCGGCCACATCGGGCTTGAGGCCCACGCGGCGCAGTTTCTCGATCGCGATCTCGCGGGCCTCGGCCTTGGGCCGTTTTTGCGGCCCGCGTTGCAGCCGAAAGGCTACATTCTGCCAAACCGGCAGCGAATCGAACAAGGCACCGCCCTGAAACAGCATCCCGAACCGCGCGAGAAAGGCATCGCGGTCACCCGATTGCACATCTTGGCCATCGACCGTGATCAAACCGCTGTCAGGCGTCACCAGCCCCAGCACGCATTTCAAACAGACCGATTTGCCCGTGCCGGACCCGCCGATGATCACACAGCTTTCGCCACGCGCCACATCGAGCGAGAGGCCCTGCAAGACCCGTTTCGGCCCAAAGGCCTTATGGACATCATCAAGCCGGATCATGCGTTGAAAAACAGCTCCGTCAAAAGGTAATTGGCCGCCAAGATCATGATCGAGGCCGAGACAACCGCATTGGTCGTGGCCCGCCCCACACCTTGCGCGCCGCGCCCTGAATTCATCCCGTGATAGCAACCCATCACCGCCACGATGAAGCCGAAGACCGCGCCCTTGATCAGGCCGGACGTGATATCCCACAGCTCGAGGAAATCGACCGTGTTGCGCAAATAGGCCGCCTCGTTGAAGTCCAGCCTTGTGGTCGAAACCAGATAGCCGCCGAAAATCCCGATGGCGTCACCCACCGCCACCAAGATGGGCAGGCTGATGGTAGCCGCCAGAATACGCGGCACGGTGAGGTATTTCAGCGGGTTGGTTGACAGCGTGACCAGCGCGTCGATCTGTTCGGTCACCTTCATCGTGCCAAGCTCGGCGGCAATCGCGGCGGCGACGCGGCCCGCGACCATGAGGCCACCCAAAACCGGCCCAAGCTCGCGCACGATGCCGATAGCCACGATCTGGGGCACCACGGCCTCGGCGTTGAAGCGCGAGCCGCCGGCGAAAATCTGCAAGGCAAGCGCGCCGCCGGTGAAAAGTGCGGTCAAGCCCACGACCGGCAGCGACAGCCAGCCGATCTGCAACAGCTGCCAGAGCAATTCACGCGGGTAGAAGGGCGGGCGCAGGATATGGCTGACGGCCTGACCGGCGTAGATCGTGACTTGGCCGATGACGCGCAGCATGCCGAGCGTCGAGCGCCCGATGGTGGCGAAAGGGATCAAAAGCGGGCTCATGCGCCGATATAGGCGCGCTGGTAGCGCCCGCCCAGCGAGGTGAGGATTTCATAGCCGATCGTGCCCGCGACATCGGCCAGCGCATCGACGCCTTGCTGGGCGCAAAGGATATCGAGATGAGCGGGGATCTCGGCCAGATCGGTGACATCGACAGTCAAGAGATCCATCGAGACGCGGCCCGCCAAGGGGCAGGCGGTGCCGCCTGCGAAAAGCCTTGCCTTGCCACTCATGTATCGGATGAGCCCATCGGCATAACCCGCTGATAGCGTGGCTATTTTTGTGGGTCGCTTCGCGGTGAAGCTGGCCGCGTAGCCGACCGTTTCATCCGGTGCGACATCGCGGATCTGGACCACGGGCAGCGACAAGGTGACGACCGCGCGCGCCGCATCGAAGGGTGCGCCGCCGTAAAGCCCGACACCGGGCCGTGTCAGGTCGAAATGATAGTCGGGGCCAAGCAAGATCCCGCCCGTGGCCGCGAAACTGCGCGGGGCGCTGACGCCCGCGGTCATCGCGATGAAAGCGGAAAGTTGGGCGGCGTTGAGCGGGTGATCCGGTTCGTCCGCGCAAGCCAGATGCGACATGATAAGGGTGAGCGGCCCGGCCTCCAAATCGGCGCGGGTGGCCGCCCATTCGGGGGCCTCCATCCCCAGCCGGTTCATGCCGGTATCGAGCTGCACGCCGTAAGCATGGCCGGGCAGGGCGGATCTGTGGCGGGCGGCCTGTTCGGGGCTGTTGAGCATCGGGATCAGCGCATGGTCGCGGATCGCGGCGGTATCGCCTCCCATATGGCCGGAAAAGATGTTGATCTCGGGCCCGTCACCAAGGGCAATGCGCAGCTGCGCGCCTTCTTCGGCGGTGGCGACGAAAAACCGCTGCGCGCCTTCGCGCGCCAAGCGCTTTGCGACAAGGGCGGCACCACAGCCATAGCCATCGGCCTTGACGACGGCCCCGGTTTGCGCGCGCGACAGCGCGGCCAGCGCGCGCCAATTGGCAGCGATTGCATCAAGATCGATGGTGAGAATGCCTGTACCCATGGCCCCTGTGTCGGGCCTTGCTGCGGCGGGGTCAAGGGGGGCGCTGCCCCCGTCGCTGGAAGCGACGAGACTTAAGTAAGGGGGCACTGCCCCCGTCGCTGGAAGCGACGAGACTTAAGTAAGGGGGCTCTGCCCCCGTCGCGCTTTGCGCGACTCCCCCGGGATATTTGTGAAACGAAGAAGCGGCGCGCGTTAACCTTAATGATCGGTGTAGCCGGTTCAGTAACCCGGATCGGCGTCTTGCTGCCAAGGTTTGACCAGATTGCCGAAGCGGGTAAAGCGCCCCTCAAAGCTCAATTCAATCGTGCCGACAGGCCCGTGGCGCTGTTTGCCGATGATGACCTCGGCCTTGCCGTGGAGCGCATCCATATCTTGCTGCCATTTCGCCATGGCTTCGAGATTATCCTCGCCGGGTTTTTCGCGCTCTTTATAGTATTCGCCGCGATAGACGAACATGACCACATCGGCATCCTGTTCGATCGAGCCGGATTCGCGCAGATCGGAGAGTTGCGGGCGTTTGTCCTCGCGGGATTCGACCTGACGCGAGAGCTGCGAAAGCGCGATCACGGGGATGTCGAGTTCCTTGGCGATCGCCTTGAGGCCTTGGGTGATTTCCGAGATTTCGTTGACGCGATTTTCGGACCGGCCCGAGCCGCGCAAGAGTTGAAGGTAGTCGACGATGAGCAGATCGAGCCCACCGGGAGAGCGTTTGAGCCGGCGCGCACGCGCTGCAACCTGCCCGATGGGCAGGGCGGGCGTGTCGTCGATATAAAGCGGGCAGCGTTCCAGATCGCGCGCGGCATGCAGGTAGCGTTCAAACTCGGCCTCGGTCAGATCGCCCTTGCGGATCAGCTCCGAGGGGATTTCGGCGGCCTCGGACAGCACCCGCTGGGCAAGCTGGGCGGCCGACATCTCGAGGCTGAAAAAGCCCACGACACCGCCATCGACCGTGCCTTCGGAGCCGTCGTCCTTACGGCCGCGCTTCCACGCCTTGGCCACGTTGAAGGCGATATTGGTTGCAAGCGAGGTTTTGCCCATCGAGGGGCGACCGGCGAGGATCAGCAGGTCGGATTTATGCAAACCCCCGAGCATCCGGTCCATATCGGTGAGCCCGGTGGAGACACCCGCCAGCTTGCCTCCACGATTATAGGCGGCATTGGCGTTGTTGACCGCGTCGTAGAGCGCGGAGAGAAAGGATTGAAAGCCGCGATTGGTGGTGCCGGAAGAGACGAGGTTGAACAGCTCTGTCTCGGCCTCGACGATCTGTTCATCGGGCGCGATGTCATCGCGCATGGTGCGCGCACGGTCCGACACACGTTGGCCCAGCGCGATCAGCTCGCGCCGGACGGCCAGATCATGGATCAATTGGGCGTAATCGCGCGCCGCCGAGGTAGCGATGGCCGAAAGCTGGAGGCGCAGCAGATATTCGCCGCCGCCCAGATCCTTCAGCCCGGCGATATCGGCCACGAAATTCTTCAGCGTCGTGGCATCGGTGGCAAGACCCTTGGCGATGCGGGCTTGTGCCATCGAAAAAATCGCGCGGTGGACGGGATCGTGGAAATGGTCGGGCTTGATCAAATCATCGACACGGTCGAGCACATCGTTGGATGACAAGATCGCACCCAGAAGCTGTTGTTCGGCTTCGATATTATGGGGGAGGCTTTGAATGTCTTGGGTCGTCGCGATCCCGGTCGCGGGCACAGGCAACTGTTCATTCATCGCTTTCCCCTTTTTCATTCCCCCAGTGCCGCGTCACCCAGGCGTGTTGTCGGGCATAACGCACCGCTGGGGGGCAAGCGTCAATCACGGAAAACTGTGTATAAGTTGTGAGTGAATTAACCCACAAAATCTAGTGTGAAGGCCCGTGCCGCGATCTGCATCTTGGGGGTGCGAAGGCGGGTTGTGACGGATTCGCAACGGCCCGCCGCTGATGCGGCCCGGTTTGGATCACGCCAATCCGCGTGCGGCGCGCCAGGCTTCGGGATCGGCGAGGAATCGCTCCACCTCGGTCAGGGTTGCCGCATCGAAATCACCGCCGCGGCGGGCCTCGGCGATCACATCGGCCCATGTTGTCAGGTAATGGAGCCTCAGCCCATGTGCGGCCAAGCGGTCCTCGGTGCCGGCCATCACGCCGTAGAAAAACACCACCGCTGTATGGGCGCATTGCGCCCCTGCCGCGCGGATCGCATCGACGAATTTCAGCTTGGAACCGCCATCGGTGGTCAGATCCTCGACCAAGAGCACCCGGTCACCCTCGCGCATTTCGCCTTCGATCTGGGCGGTGCGGCCATAGCCCTTGGGCTGTTTGCGGACATAGGACATGGGCAGCGCCATACGTTCGGCCACGAAGGCGGCAAAGGGAATGCCCGCCGTCTCGCCGCCCGCGATATTGTCGAAGGCTTCCAGCCCTGCGGCCTCCATTACCTTGCAGCACAGGAAATCCATCATCGTGGCGCGAACCCGCGGGTAGGAGATGATCTTGCGGCAATCGATATAGGTGGGGGCCTGTTTGCCACTGGCATGGGTGTAAAGCGTGTCGGTGTTGAAATGCACCGCCCCGATATCGAGCAGCATCCGCGCGGACAGGCGGGCCATGGTGGCGTGGTCAGGATATGCGCTGGGGATCATGGCAGGGGTCCGGATATGCGTATTTCGGAAAGGGTGAAGGATCAGGCGATCAGGCGTCGATCACATGCCAATAAAGCGGATGGCCGGGGTCGAACAATGTCACCGGGCCTGCGCCTGTGGCGATCTTGGCGGGGTAGGGGACAGGCGTGTCGCGCTTTTCGAGCGTGATGGTGTGGCCGGCCACGGGAAGGCCGTAGCGGCCCGGGCCGAAAAGCGAGGTAAAGCCCTCAAGCCGGTCAAGCGCGCCTTCCTCCTCGAACACATGGGCAAGGCAGGACAGCGTGTTGGTGGCAGAAAAGACGCCCGCGCAGCCACAGGCAGACTCTTTGGTCTCATCGGTATGGGGCGCGCTGTCGGTGCCGAGGAAAAAGCGCGGGTTGCCCGAGATGGCAGCTTTGCGCAGCGCTTGCTGGTGGCTGGCACGCTTGGCCACGGGCAGGCAGTAGTAATGCGGACGAATGCCGCCCACCAGCATATGGTTGCGGTTGATCATCAGGTGATGGGTGGTGATCGTGCCCGCGATATCGCCCGAGGCGTTTGCCACGTAATCGATGCCCTGGCTGGTGGTGATATGCTCTAGCGTGACCTTCAGCGCGGGGATGCGCGCGCGCAGCGGGTCGAGGACCGTTTCCAAAAACACCTGCTCGCGGTCGAAGATATCTACATGCGCCGCCGTCACCTCGCCATGGATGCACAAGGGCAGGCCGATTTCAGCCATTTTCTCCAGCACGGGCATGACATTGTCGAAATTGCGCACGCCCGATTGCGAATTGGTGGTGGCACCTGCGGGGTAGAGCTTTACCGCCGTGATCAGCCCTTCGGCAGCCGCGCGGGCCAGATCGGCGGGATCGGTCGCCTCGGTCAGGTAAAGCGTCATCAGCGGTGCGAAATCCATGCCCGCGGGCAGGGCCGCCATGATCCGGTCGCGATAGGCGCGGGCATCATCGCCTGTGACGACGGGCGGCACCAGATTGGGCATGATGATCGCGCGGCCGAAATGGCGGGCGGTTTCGGGCAAGACACCGGCCAGCATCGCGCCATCGCGCAGGTGCAGATGCCAGTCATCGGGGCGGCGGAGTGTCAGGCGTGTCATCATGGTCCCTTGGGTACAGGGTTCGGTTGCGGGCTGCAAAGGCAAATCATGCCGGGGATTTCGCACGGCGTTTTGCCCAGTGATTGGATGTTGTGCAACCCGCCTTATTTTTGTGCATCAACTGCCGCGCGCTTGCCCTGTGGCAGGGCGTGGATTGCCAGTGGCGCGGGGCGCTGCCTAGCCTCTCGCATCATGTTGGATGACAGCAACACCACGATCGCGATGCAACGCGTCAAGGGCCGCGCCGGTGCCGTAATCGGCCCGGAGGGACGGCTTGTGCGGCTATGGCAAAGCGGCTCGGCCAAGGCGATCCTGCCGCGCATGCATGGGCGCGCGGCCGAGGTGGTGTTTCTCAACACGGCCGGCGGGCTGACCGGTGGTGATCAGCTGGATTACAGCATTGATCTGGCCGCTGGCGCGCAGGCGGTCGGCACGACGCAAACGGCCGAGCGCGCCTATCTTAGCCGCACGGGCCTGGCACAGGTCGATGTCACCCTGACCTTGGGTGCGGGCGCAAAGCTGCATTGGTTGCCGCAAGAGATGATCTTGTTCGATGGCGCCGCGATTGCGCGCAATCTGCGCGTCGAGATGGCCGATGATGCG
>Ga0209137_1001393_pt1 | contig 22957 bp, 19 predicted proteins | sample SaaInl5LU_22_DNA_FD_184642 | JGI IMG/M metagenome (GOLD analysis project Ga0209137, IMG submission 184642) | Marine microbial communities from expanding oxygen minimum zones in the Saanich Inlet - ESP_105LU_22_DNA (SPAdes) (version 2) | ecosystem: Environmental > Aquatic > Marine > Intertidal...
TAGCCAAATGGACATGGGAGAGACGATGAAGATGGACCATAGCCAGATGGACATGGGAGAAACGATGGATATGGGTGAGACGATGAAACCCATGCGGCAGGCCATGCAAGGCGGTTGGGCACAAGCAGGAACCCCTGCAGGGAATAAAGCCTTGTCCTATGCCGACCTTCGCTTTCACGGCATCCAGAAAGATGTTCGCCCAGCCGAGAGAACTGTCGAGGTTAGCCTAGATGGTAATATGGACCGTTATATTTGGATGATGGATGGCAAGAAATATAGCGAAGCCAGTCCTATAAATTTACGCTTTGGTGAACGTGTTCGATTAAGGTTTACGAATAATACCATGATGGCGCACCCCATGCATTTGCACGGTATGTTTGTGCAATTGGAGAATGGACAACCCGCCGAGAAACTTCCAAATAAGCACACCATCACCATAGCACCAGGCGCCAGCTACTCAGTCCTGCTGACTGCGGATGAAGCTGGCGAATGGGCGTTCCACTGTCACCTGCTGTTTCACATGATGTCAGGAATGATGAACAAAGTGGTCGTCGCTAGGTTGGATACCAAAGATACACCGCCTCCAGCTTCCAGCCAGATGGGTACGATGGGCGAGATGGGCGCGATGCCTTCAACCGACCAGATGGATAAGATGCCTCACATGGGAACTTCTAATATGGAACAAGGACAACAATAACATGTCAATTAAAACCAAAAGCATTTTTCCCATTTGTCTGGCTCTAGCCATATCCGCCCAGATAGCAACCACAAATGCTGGCCAGGCCCCGGGAATTCATGACACTGAAATATTTAAAAGTTTTCAGCTAGACTTAGATTATGGCGAGGGGCGTGATGACAATGTCACTAGCTGGGATTTTGAGGGGAGAATCGGCGGTGATTATCACAAATTGCAGCTTCGAAGCGAAGGCGAAATAGTCGATAGTAAGACCGAAAGCGCCGAGGCTTGGGTAATGTATAGCCGAAATGTAGATACGTTTTGGGACCTACAAATAGGCGCTCGCCAAATCATTGAGCCCGACGCGGTCAGCCACCTTGCTATCGGGTTTGAAGGCTTGGCACCCTATTTCATTGAAACGGCCGCTCACTTATTTATAAGCGAAGAAGGCGACCTGAGCGCGCGCCTCTTACAAGAAAAGGACTTCTTCATAACTCAACGGCTGGTGCTAACCCCCTCTTTCGAAGCTAATATCTATGCGCAAGATGTGAGCAATCTAGAAATTGGCTCGGGGCTAGCCGATGCACAACTCCAATTTCAGGGCCGTTATGAATTGACCCCTCGGCTTTCACCCTATGCATATATTCGCTGCGAAAGTAAGTTTGGCGACACGAAGTCGATAGCCTTGAAAAGTGGTGAGAGAAAAGATGACTTTTTAGTTGCGCTTGGATTACGCGTTATATTCTAATCACCGCCTGGCACGCTTGCCGAGAGGCCTAACTCTCAGTCGGCTCCGCTATCGATCTTTCGGATGCGTGACACCGTCAAGCAACGCGATCTCGCCATAATCATCGGCGTTGAAGCCTTCAATACATCCTGTATTGAAACTATATTCTGTCGGAGTTGAACGTCGCTGATGATGCGTATAAATTCCGCAAACCGAACAAAAATAGTGCTTCGCCGTCATCGTATTGAACCTATATTCGGTCAGGTCTGAGCCACCCTTAACTACACTGAGGTTATCTATTAGGACGGACGACACGATAGCCCCCTTGCGGCGGCATATACTGCAATCGCACCGGCGGATACTCTCTACTCCGTTGGGAAGATAGATTTCCAGCTCCACTGCTCCGCAATGACATGTTGACTTTAGTGTTTGTTCCGCCATAAACCCTCCGCTTATTATTGCTGATGTAAATGTTGATAATGGCGGGAGTCAACAAGCCGCGCAAGTAAGCCCTGGCGGAGAGAGCGGGATTCGAACCCGCGAGACGCGTTAACGCCTACACGCTTTCCAAGCGTGCGCCTTCAGCCACTCGGCCACCTCTCCAGCGCAGAACTTTCAATCAAATCGAAGTTTCGAATTGAAGCTTGTTGAAAGGACAGCCACTCTCTTACGGGCAGAGTGCCTGCCCGTCAAGTGCCGTTAAACCCGCTTCATATTTTAGAAATTATTAGCACCCCAGAAACTGGAAATATTTACTCGTCCATTTTCAAGGCAGCAATAAATGCATTCTGAGGAATTTCAACGCGACCAAATTGGCGCATCTTTTTCTTACCCTCTTTTTGCTTATCTAGTAGCTTACGTTTCCGGCTAACATCGCCGCCATAACATTTCGCGGTAACATCTTTCCGCAACGCCGCAATGGTTTCACGCGCAATAACCTTGCCACCCAAAGCCGCCTGGATAGGTATCTTAAACAGGTGGCGCGGTATCAAATCTTTCAACCGCTCGCACATCGCCCGGCCTCGGTTCTCAGCACGATCCCTATGTACAATCGTTGACAACGCATCAACCGGTTCAGCATTAACCAAAATAGACATCTTAACCAACGGGCCTTCTTCGTAGCCCGTAATTTGATAGTCAAAACTAGCATAGCCTTTGGACACGGATTTCAACCTATCGTAGAAATCGAACACGACCTCATTCAATGGTAAAAAATATTCGACCATGGCGCGGCTGCCGGCATAGCTTAAGTTTTTTTGCCGTCCGCGACGGTCTTCACATAACTTTAAGACGGCACCCAAATATTCATCCGGAACCAAAATCGAGGCTGTGATCCATGGCTCTTCAATTTTTTCAATATGGACGACATCCGGCATATCGGCAGGATTATGAAGATCCATTTTCGAACCGTCATTCATGGTCAATTGATAAACCACACTTGGAGCGGTGGTTATTAAATCAATATTAAACTCGCGCTCAATCCGTTCGCGAATAATTTCCAAATGTAGCAAACCTAGAAAGCCGCAACGAAATCCAAAACCAAGCGCGGCTGAACTTTCCATTTCAAAATCAAAGCTCGCATCGTTCAGGCGCAAGCGCGCCATGGCATCGCGAAGGTCTTCAAATTCACTACTATCAACTGGGAACAGCCCGCAAAAGACAACTGGCTGAGACGGCTTAAAGCCATCAAGTGCGGTCGTACACGGTGTGCGCTCATCAGTGATCGTATCACCGACAGCTGTGTCTGCGACTTCTTTAATAGCGGCGGTAAAGAAACCTATTTCACCAGCATCAAGGGTCTTAACATTTTCGCGCTTAGGGCGAAACACCCCGACTTGATCGACAATGTGAGAGGAGCCGTTCGACATCATGCGGATCTTTTGACCCTTTTTCATGGAGCCGTCTATGACCCGGATGAGAACCACGACACCCAAATAGCTATCATACCAACTATCCACCAACATAGCCTTTAAAGGCGCGTCTCTGTCGCCCTTCGGAGGGGGTAACTTGGTAACAATCGCCTCCAGAACATCCTCAATGCCCATACCTGTTTTTGCAGATATCTCTACACTTTCAGACGTATCAAGACCGATAACTTCTTCAATCTGCGCTTTCACGCGATCCGGCTCAGCGGCAGGTAAATCGATCTTGTTTAGGATCGGCAAAATTTCGTGATTGACCTCAATGGCCTGGTAAACATTGGCCAAAGTCTGGGCTTCAACGCCTTGGCTCGCATCAACAATTAGGAGCGAACCTTCGCAAGCCGCGAGCGACCTGTTTACCTCATAGGCAAAGTCCACGTGGCCAGGTGTATCAATTAAATTCAACTGATAGGTTAGTCCATCTTTGGCTTTATACTCCAAGCAAACCGTCTGCGCTTTAATCGTAATACCGCGCTCACGCTCAATATCCATATTGTCCAGGACTTGTTCAGACATCTCACGACTGCTCAGCCCACCGGTTAACTGAATTAAACGGTCGGCTACGGTCGATTTGCCGTGGTCGATGTGAGCGATAATCGCGAAATTTCGGATCAGAGATAAGTCAGACATCAAAGGGATATAGCACTCAGAGCGCCTCGCGCCAATGCTCTAAATGCAGGTTAGCGTTAGGACCTATCCGCGCAGGCGAACTTCGCCCAATTTCTCGATAGCAACCAGTATTTTGTCCGATACCGCCTCAATATCCGCATCTGTTAACGTTGTGGCGCGAGGCTGCAAAGTAACCTCAATACCGATAGATCGATAACCAGCGGCCAAGTCACCACCCTCAAACACATCAAACACCTGAACGCCCGCAATCAACTCACGTTCTACGGAGCGTATTTGGCGCACGATATCTTCAACAGCCACATCCGGTCCAACCTCAAACGCGAAGTCACGACGCACTGATTGAAAATTGGAGAGATTCAAGCGCGGTTTTGTTTTAGACGCCTTAACTTTGCCAGCCGGCACATCCATCGGAAATAATTCCATACAAGCCACATCCCCAGAGATATCGAATAAAGATAGTAACTCAGGGTGAAGAACACCAAAATATGCCAGTGGCGTTTTAGGATCCCGGAATAATACGCCAGAGCGTCCCGGGTGATACCACGCAGGGACATAGCGACCGGTTTTCAGCGTCGCAACATCAACACCCATCGCTTGAAGCAACGTTTGCGCGTCTCCGCGTGCGTCAAATGTATCACTCGCAGACTGGCCAGATTGCTGTGCCCGACGCCAATCGCGAGACGATTTTGCACCAACACGTACCGCTGTCGCCGATACACTCTGATCACCAGCTTGCAGGGAATGAAAAATACTGCCGACTTCAAATAATCCAAAATCATTTAGCCCACGGTCTAAATTGCGTTTAGCCGCAGATACCAGACCCGGCAATAAACTCGGGCGCATTGTGGATAGGTCATTCGAAATCGGGTTCGCCAAACGCAAATCTTGGCTACCACCAAAAGCAAGCGCTTGGGCTTCCGGAATGAACGACCACGTAATGGCTTCCACCAATCCGCGACCAGCTAAGGCACGACGCGCGACGCTCGTACGCTTTTGCTTGAGAGTTAAAATTGGCCGCGCAACCGGTGAGAGACTTGGTAAAGGTGTAGACGGAACTTTGTCCAAACCATAAATGCGCGTTACCTCTTCAACTAGATCAACCGCTCCTCCAATGTCAGGACGCCATGACGGAGAAACTACCTGCCACACATCGCTCGACATATCGACTTCAAAACCAAGATTGACGAGGATCGTTTGCATGTCAGCTGGCGCTACTTTGATACCCGCCAAACGTTCAACACGCTCAGGGTTAAACTCAATCGTCTTGCAACCCGATGGCGCGTCGCCAGCAAGATTGGTTTGGCTTGCTTCGCCGCCGCATAATTCGAGCACCATTCGTGTCGCCATATCCAAACCGAGTTGGCAAGACTGCGGATCCACACCGCGCTCAAAACGATAGCGCGCATCACTATCAATGCCATGGCGTCTACCCGTGTGAGCAATTTGCTCAGCTGGGAAAAACGCACTTTCGATGAAAACATTTGTGGTCGCGTCAGAACACCCCGAAGCCATCCCGCCCATGATGCCGCCAAGCCCCAACACAGATACGTCGTCAGCGATCACGCAATCTTCGCTCGTGACTTTATAATCTAGTTCGTCGAGAGCCGCGAAGCTCTCTCCATCTTTACCGCGTCGGGCAACAATGCCGCCCGTTAACCTATCCGCATCATAAACATGCAGAGGCCGACCGCGATCAAAGGAAATATAATTTGTAATATCGACCAGCGCGTTAATCGAGCGTAAGCCAATAGCGCGCAAGCGTGTTACCAGCCACTCAGGGCTCGGTCCGTTTTTAACATGGCTAACCATGCGTCCGGCAAAAGCAGGGCAGACATCAGCCTCTAGCTGAATGGAGATTGGGCAATCGCCCGTGCCAATAATTTCCTCTTGAAGGTCTGGCTTTAGAGCGCCAAGACCAAAGGCCGCTAGGTCTCGAGCGATACCGCGAACGCCCAAACAATCGGGACGGTTGGGCGTAATCGCAATTTCAATAACAGGGTCATCAAGCCCTAAAATTGCTGCCGCCGCTGTGCCGACTTCGGCGTCACCTGGCAATTCAATAATGCCATCCGAGGCATCGGATAATTCCAACTCGGCTTCTGAGCACATCATTCCGCGGCTCTCGACGCCGCGAATTTTTGCCTTCTTGAGCACCATACCATTGGACGGGATCACGGCGCCCTCACGCGCATAAATACCCTTCAAGCCCGCCCGCGCATTCGGCGCACCACAGACCAATTCCATCTCGCCTGATTGACCATCAGTCAGCATACGAATTTTACATATTTTCAATCGGTCAGCATCCGGATGCGGACGCGTTTCTATAATCTCAACGACGCTAAAATCCGCGAGCTTAGCGCTCGGGTCTTCAACCGCTTCAACCTCAAGACCGATGACCGTAAGCGCTTCGGTAATTTGCTCAAGCGACGCATCGGTTTCCAAATGGTCAAACAACCAAGATAGAGTAAATTTCATAACGCCCTAACCTTCCGAAATTCCGCGCGCGATATTCGGCACGTCGAAGGGTAAGAAACCATAATGCTTTAGCCAGCGAAGGTCGGCGTCAAAGAAGGCGCGCAAATCTGGCATACCATATTTCAACATTGCCAAACGATCGATGCCCATGCCAAACGCAAAACCCTGATAAATATCGGGATCAATGCCAGCATATTTCAGCACTTCCGGATGGACCATTCCGCTACCGCCAATTTCAAGCCACTCCGCGCCATCGCCAATTTTAATGATGCCGTCTTCACGTGAACACTGCACATCAATTTCCATGCTCGGTTCCGTGAAAGGAAAATAACTTGGGCGAAAACGAATTTTCACCGCATCAACTTCAAAGAAGGCCGCGAGGAAAGCTTCAAGTGTCCATTTAAGATGACCTAAATGCGTTACCTCATCGACCATCAACCCTTCGATCTGATGAAACATAGGCGTGTGTGTTTGATCACTATCACAGCGATAGGTGCGCCCCGGCGCTACAAACCGAAAGGGTGGTTTGCCAGCTTCCATGGTACGAATTTGAACAGGGCTCGTATGGGTGCGCAATAGTAAGGCCTCATCATCGCCCTTCGGTTCAAAATAAAATGTGTCATGCATCTGCCGCGCGGGATGGCTCTCGGGAATATTCAGCGAGGTAAAATTATAAAAATCAGTTTCGATATCCGGACCATCGGCGATCTCAAATCCAAGGTCAGCGAAGATGATCGATAACTCATCCATGACCTGACTGACAGGATGAATGCGACCAGACAAAAGTGGGCCCGCCTGAACCGGCAAGCTTACGTCAACGCGTTCAGCTTCAAGCCGAGCTGCCATCGCAACCGCCTCAAGATGTAATTTTCGTTCAGCAATTTGATTGGTAATTTTTTGTTTGAGACCATTAATTAACGGCCCCTCGACTTGGCGGGTTTCTTGATCCATCCCGCCTAGGGTTTTCAACAAATTGGAAATAGACCCCTTCTTACCCAAAGCATCAACGCGAACTGCCTCCAATGCGTTTAAGTCCGCAGCAGAGGCAATCCTATTGATTAAGTCGGCTTCAAGAGTTCCGATTTGTGTTTGCGTCATGTTGTCAGCCAGTCCATTAAGCTAAATTTGCACAGGGGACAAAGCCCCTTTGCAGATTAACCTAATGCAGTTCGGGCTTTATCGACAATAGCTTCAAACGCAGCTGGCTGATGAACAGCAAGATCTGCAAGAACTTTGCGGTCGATCTCAACACCAGATTTTGTCAACCCATCGATCAACCGGCCATAAGTCAGGCCGTGCATACGAGATGCAGCATTGATACGTTGGATCCACAAAGCTCGGAAGTTACGTTTACGGACACGACGGTCACGATAAGCGTACTGACCCGCTTTGGTTACAGCCTGCTTGGCTACTTTAATTGTGTTTTTCCGACGGCCGTAATAACCTTTGGCTTTGGAAAGTACTTTTTTATGGCGTGCATGAGACGTCACGCCGCGTTTTACACGGGACATATTAGATCGCTCCTCAGCTTAGCCGTATGGAAGAAATTTACGAACAACTTTTGCATCTGGCTCGGCCATAATGGTCGTGCCCCGCTTATTGCGGATCTGCTTGTTGCTCCGTTTGATCATACCGTGGCGTTTACCCGCCTGGCCAGCACGAACCTTACCTGAGGCGGTAAGCTTAAAACGCTTTTTGGCCCCACTTTTGGTCTTCAATTTGGGCATTTTGCTCTCCTTTGTGGCTGTCGAAACAGCTTGGCATTCCGCGCAAACTCGGCAGCCCTAACTGGCCGGCCCGCGCACATTATTCGGCCCCATGGACACGAACCTCGCGGTTATACGAGAAATAGGACAAAAAGCAAGGGTTAAAGCAAGGCTTTATGCACGATAGGTCAGAGTTTCTCTGATTTTCATATCGAAGTACGCTGATCCATGAGAGCGATGATCCATGAGAGCGCTGATCCATGAGAGCGATGATCCATGAGAGCGCTGATCCATGAGAGCGATGAGACATGCACTAGCCACCAGCTGAACAATTGACATAATCTGAGAAGCATCTGCATAATCGCGTTTATGAAACATACGCAAAACCCCCTTATTATTGCCCATCGCGGCGGATCTGCCCTCGCTCCAGAAAATACGCTATTTGCGATTAGAAAAGCCATCGAACTTGGCGCCGATGGCGTTGAGTTTGATCTGCAAATCACCCGCGATGAGGAGATCGTGCTCTATCATGATGACAGGCTAAACCCAAAAACGACACGGCAGGGCCGTCATTTGCTTGAACCACCGACACCTCGAGTTCATGACTTAAGCTTGGATGAGCTGAAGCGTTTAGATTTGGGTCGTGATGACCGATACGCTAATTCATCAGATTACCCAGACTTCCAAGCGAACCCTGGCGAGCAAATAGCTAGTTTTGATGAGTTTATGGCGCTTATCATGGATAAAGCTCCTGCCGGCTTTAAATTATATCCCGAACTAAAGACCAATTTGGTTTCTAAGCATGAGGCAGAGGCCTTAGCCAATGCTTTTATTCAGAGAGTTCATCAATATGATTTGGCAAAAAGCGTCCATGTCGTGAGCTTTAATTGGAACTGCCTATCGACTTTACGCGAGACCTACCCGGATATTCAGCACGCCTATACCACCTTCCCATTTTACAAAACCGACCCTGATGTGACGCATAATCACGAGCAAAAAAATAGCGACGCAAACGAAGCGGCTGAAACCAAATTATTGCGCGCAGCATCGGCTAGCGGTGCGCCTTGGTGCGGCGACTATGATTGGCGCGATCAGATAGGCGACAGCCACGCCGAACGCGTTATCCGCGCGATTGCGGCCGCCTCAGGTAAGGGCTGGTTCGCGTTTCATGGAGATATAAATGCTGAAACAATGGCACTAGCGCAAGCTTTGGAGCTTGAAGTGTCGGCTTGGACAGTGAATGACACCGAAACAATGCAAAGGCTCAAGGATTTAGGCGTGGCGGCCATTATTACAGACCGCCCCGACCTAGCTATTCAATATTTTTCTGATAAATAACAGTATGTTAGATAATCACCTAAGCTATCGCCACCTATGATGTGCGCGGTGCTAGAACCATGATCATTTGCCGACCTTCAAGAGCTGGCAGCGCCTCAACCTTAGCAATTTCATCCATGTCCGCACGAACTCGGTTAAGCAATTGCATACCCAATTCTTGGTGCGCCATTTCGCGGCCACGAAACCGGAGTGTTACTTTCACTTTATCGCCTTCTTCAACGAACTTCGTGACGCTGCGCATTTTTACTTGATAATCATGCTTATCAATATTCGGGCGCATTTTGATTTCTTTAACATCAACAGTTTTTTGCTTTTTGCGAGCTTCGCTGGCTTTTTTCTGCTCTTGATATTTGAGCTTACCGTAATCGAGGATCTTACAGACTGGTGGGCTAGCATTTGGCGACACCTCAACCAAGTCCAATCCGCGTTCATCCGCGAGGGCTTGGGCTGTATCTAAATCTAGAATACCGAGTTTTTCTCCGTCATCAGCGATCACTAAAACCTTATCAGATAAAATGTCGCCATTAATGCGCGGCCCATCTTTTGTGGGGGCCGCAGGATGTGGTCTGCGTACTATGATCATCTCCTATCGATCGTTAAACAATATCTTCTTTTATTTACTTATGTCGCTAGGTTTAGGCTAGAATTCCCTTAAGTCAACTCCCAAGTTTGATTGAACTCTTAAAAGCCTTCAAAGCGTCCGGCCCTAAAACCCATTTAGGTCTCGGCCAAATCATAAATCGCAGCCATCCATAGTCATCTGGCCAAGGGTCATAAACAAAATCAAAATGACGCCAAGACCAGCGACGGATCAAAGCTAAGAACCCCTTAAAGCCTAATCTATGCCAAGTCCAAACTTCGGCCGCGGCTTTTACATTCATGCGCTGCTCTGGCGTGACCAAAACCGTTAGCGGGCCATGTTCAGCCTGCCACTCGGCAATCAAGTCGGCGATGGCAGCGGATTTATTAACATCCGCCGGTGCACCGGCGAGTACCAATAAAACACCACCTGGTTCGCGCGGCCGTTGCTTCACGCGAGCAACTCTGCATAGACGCTAAGCGTTGCGTTACACATATTTTCACGGGTGTAGTTCTCAAGTACATGCCGCCGCGCGGCCTTACCCATGAGGCCTAATTCCTTGGGTGCTAAGGACATAGCTTGAGCCAATGCAGACGATAAAGCATCGATCAGATGGCTCTCACTTTCAGCATTCACTAGCCAGCCGGTTGGGTCATCATGATGACCGTAGGCGTTTACCGTCTCGCGAAACCCTCCAGAATCCGAGGCAATAACCGGGCGCCCAGCCGCTTGGGCTTCAATTGCCGTCCGACCAAATGGCTCGGCCAATACCGATGGAATAACAATCAAATCAGCCGCGGCATAAGCCTCCGGCATGTTGCGAACCAAACCTGCGAAGTGAACGCGGGCTTCGAGGCCAGCTGCAATAATTTTCTTATTAAGCAGCGCAACGTAATCATCACGCCCCTGCGCATCACCCGCGAAAACCAAAAAGACCTTATCCATCTGGTTATCGATCTGTTCTGTATCCGCACGTTTTTTGAGCTTCGCCAGGGCATCAATCAAAACATGCTGACCTTTCCATGGTGTGATCCGAGCCGGACATAAAATAATGAAATCTGTTTTCGAAGCCCCCAAAGCCTTGCGCAATGCCAAACGATCCGCCGCTTTATAATGCTTCGGATCCAGCCCCTCAACGTCACAACCGCGCGGAATGACGCGGATCTTATCTGTCACTCCTTTATGGACGACCCTGATTTGATCCGCTGTAAATTCAGAATTCGCAATCACGGCGGCCCCGCGCGTCATTACCGAATTATAAAAGACTTTGGCACGTGGGCCCGTATGCACTTTACTATGGTAAGTCGCTAGATAGGTAATACCCGCCATGCGCGCCGCTAATAAACAAGACCATGCAGGGGCACGCGATCTGGCATGAAGGATCCGAATGTCGTGCCTCTGGATTAATTTCTTGAGGTGAAATGCATTACGAATGGCTTTAATCGGGTTTTTTGTGGCGACCGGCAAATGGTGCATCGTGCCGCCAGCCTCTATAATTTCAGCCTCCAGACGGCCACCTTGGGACACAACATGCGCCTGACCACCCGCGCCTAGCACCGCTCGCGTCATCTCTAAAGTCGTGAGTTCTGCCCCACCAATATCTAGCTCAGGGATAACTTGCATAACGCGCATTATGTTGGGCGAGATATTTACTGCCTCAACACCAGCTTCATCAGCGCGGCTAGTTCCAGCTAAACTTTGAGGGCCTGATTTTGTTTTGCGCTTAAGCTCTGTTGCCATGGTTCCGTTCTTGCTAGGTTGATCAAATCAGCATCACCTTATCGTCATACTTGATCCGCAGGCGGCTGACAAATTAAGATAGCCCAAATCTAGAGAGAGACGACATGGTCAAATTATTCGATTATAAAAACACAATATTTGGGGATACCTCAATCGCTTACGAACAAGGGCCCGAGCAGGCATTCAAGCGGGCATCCGATCAGGCAACGGATCAGACTAAGCCCGGGCTTGTATTCTTATGTGGGTTCAAATCTGATCTAACCGGAACCAAAGCCCAAGCTGTTGCGGATTGGGCCGATACTAATCACTACGCTAATTTGCGCTTTGATTATTTCGGACATGGCCAATCATCTGGCGAGTTTGAGGCTGGAACTTTATCTGGTTGGCGCGAGGAAGTTTCCACCGTATTGGAAGCCCTTACCGACGGACCGCAAATTTTAGTCGGCTCAAGCTTTGGTGGGTTTATGGCGAGCCTAGCGGCGATTGATATGCCAAACAAAGTCGTTGGATTAATTCTAATTGCGCCAGCTTTCGATATGACCGAACGGCTCATGCGCGCCGGCATGTCGCAGGCGCAAACGCGCGAATTAGAGCGCGATGGAAAATTCATGCACGGAACTGAATATGACAGTGAGGGGTATCCGATCACGCAAGCTCTATTAGCCGATGGTCTCCAGCATTGTATTTTAGAAAAGCCAATCCCAATTCATCAGCCGGTGCATATCTTGCACGGCCAAAAAGACGATGCTGTTCCCTGGGCACTCTCATTAGAGTTTTCAAAAATATGCGAGAGCGAAAATATTCAACTTCAGTTTTTTAAGAACGGTGATCATCGCCTATCATCGCCGCTGCAGATCGATGCTTTGCTAAAGACAATTTCTCTTATGGTGTCGGATTTAGCCGATCACGATTAAGAGCGAGTCGGAAGAAAAGCGGATGGCGAGTCGGATGGCGAGTCGGACGGCGAGTCGGACGAAGTCTGCATAGCCTGCCACAGCGATGTTAATCCATCGCGATAGTTTGGAAATTTCAACTGAACACCTAGCTCGGTTTTAATCCGATCATTTCGTATACGCTTATTATCAGCGTAAAAACTTTTAGCCATCGGAGATAACTCAGCCTGTTCAAAAGGAACCAACGGCGGCGGGTCCACACCCATCAACTCTGCCGCAAACCGCACGACTTCTTCTGGTGCAGCCGGCTCATCATCACACACGCTATATGCACGACCAGGGTTCGGCCGCTCGATCGACGCTAATAATATCTGCGCAATATCTTCAACATGAATGCGTGAAAAAACTTGCCCAGGTTTTGAGATACGTCTCGACCTTCCCTGTTGCAAAGCAACCAAACCGTTTCTGGATGGCCCGTATATTCCCGCTAGACGAAAGAAGTTTACACAGTGGCCATTGGCCTCTCCAAGACACCGCCAATTTTGCTCTGCTTTAACGCGCCGCAATCCGCGTGCGCCCAATGTCCCAGTCGGCGTATCTTCGTCGATCCACGCTCCCTCATGATCACCATAAACACCCGTCGTCGATAGATAGCCGATCCAGCTTGGTGTATGGTGAGCCAAAGCCAATGACAGTAGTTGATAGGCTGGATCCATGCCGTCTCCATCCGGCGGCGGCGACACGAGAATATGTGTCACACTAGCAATCTGCTCGGGGAGCAACTCCGTTCCATCAACTGGCAGCACCTCAATTCCTAATTCATGCAAAGCCTCCGCGCGCGCGCCATCGCGTGCTGTCGCCATAATATGCCAATCGAGTTTTTGCAGGTAAGGCACCAACGCAGCTGCGCAATAGCTAAAGCCAACGCATAATATTTTTTTCTGTTCCGTCATCACGTTAACTTAGCCGTGTTATCAGCCAGCTCCCTATTCCATTCGCACATAACGCCATCATCTATCTCAGCCTCTACCTGCTTAGTACGCAGGGATTCTGCTCGATCTGGGGCTATAGACCGAAGCGCCCAAACAGCGCTCGCACGTACCACCGCATTATCATCGCTCAACAATAATTCAACGGCAGCTCGATGCGCATCTGTAGCCGTCAAACCCAAATTTCCAACGGCGATTAGAAGGTTACGGATAAACCGATCCCGACCAATTCGTTTTATCGGTGACTTGCTAAAACGTGCCCGAAAGTCTGGATCGTTTAGAGAAATCAAATCAAGTAAATCTGGCAAGTCATTTTCTGCTCGCGCCGATAGTTTTATTTCTTGTCCACTTTTTGCATATTTATTCCACGGACAAACGGCCAAACAATCATCACATCCATAAATTCGATTGCCGAGTTTTTCGCGCAAATTAAAATCAATAACGCCAGAATATTCAATCGTTAAATATGAAATACATTTGCGCGCGTCGAGTTTATAAGGCTCCGGGAAAGCCTGGGTTGGGCAAACATCCAAACAAGCACGGCACGAACCGCAATGCGTTTCATCGGTCTTATCGGGTGGCAAATGCAGGGTCGTAAAAACGCTACCCAAAAATAGCCATGAGCCATATTCTTGAGACACCAAATTTGTGTGCTTGCCCTGCCACCCAAGGCCAGCCGATTGGGCCAACGGTTTTTCCATTAAGGGTGCCGTATCGACAAAAACTTTGACGTCCGGGTGGGATGCAGGATCAGCGATCGTTAAAATATAGCGAGCCATGGCTTTGAGTTTTTTCTTAACCACATCATGATAATCATCGCCTCGCGCATAAACAGATATATTGCCTTTATCGCGCTCAAGTAAGTTTTCCATCGGGTCATGATCAGGGCCGTAATTCATCCCCAGCATGATGGCCGTATTGGCATCACTCCAAATCTTCTCGGGGCTAAAGCGACGGTCATTCACCATCCATTGCATTTCGCCATGATGGTTCAACTCAAGAAAATTCTGCAAGTGTTTTGAAGCTTCTGGAATTGAATTGGGGCGGGCAAACCCGACCTGCCCGAACCCTAATTCTTTGGCCATGGCTCGGATCTTTATTTTGATTGCTTCTGGATCCACATCGTCACCTATGCGGATTAAAAATCAAGATCGACATAATGTCGAGGAGGGCGAAGACCAGGCAAATGGTCAGCCAATAAAGGACGAAAGCTTGGACGAGACTTCAAACGCGCATACCAGTCACGGATGCTTTCCCAATTTTTCCAAACAATATCTCCCGTATAATCAAGGCAGGATAAATGAGCCGCGGCCGTAAAGTCAGCCATCGTTAACTCATCGCCAGCCAACCAATCGCGGTGCTCTAATAAATAATCCATATAACTCAAATGTAATTTTAGGTTGTGCAGTCCAGCCCGCACTGTCTCGATATCAGGGCCGCCGCCGCCATCATGTGCGCCCATGAAACGACGATCTACTTTTTCATAAACGATCAAGCGTCCGACCTCAGAATGAAACTTATCATCAAACCATGACATGACACGGCGAACCTCTGCTCGCGCAAGACTGCTCTCCGGCAACAACCCGACACCATCGCTATTTTCTTCAAGCCATTCGGAAATCGGATAATGCCCAGCGAGAACGATATTGTGCGTACCATCTGCTTGGTCCACCCCATCGCCAACTAAAACGGGAACCTCACCGGATGGGTTGATCATCAAAAAGTCGAGGCGATGCTCCCACGGGCGCTCTTCTACAAGCTCTACGCTGAACTTTTTTTCACCCAGTAATAAACGAATTTTACGCGAGAACGGGCACAAAGGATGATGGAACAAAGTGGTCATTTCAGCAAGTTACTGCCCCGTTTCATGAATCGCAAGAAGCAATTGCCAGAGACTGGCAATCGGCATAATGTCTGGCCCATGACCTTAGAAAATATTTTTATCCTTGCTGTCATTCAGGGCATTACCGAGTTTTTACCGATTAGCTCGTCGGGCCACTTAAGCCTTTTGCACAATGTAACGAGCTATCCCGACCAAGGGGTTATGATCGATGTCGCCTTGCATGCCGGAACTTTACTGGCGGTCTTGGCTTATTTTAGAGCCGACGTCGCCACCGTCCTGATTGGCGTCTGGAACATTATCCGCGGTAAAGACGGCACAGAAAATAAACTCGCTTGGGCGATGGTTATAGCCACCGTGCCGATCCTGATTGGCGGTGGCTTATTATTGGCTTCCGGCTATGCGGATGTTCTGCGTAGCGCACAAGTTATCGCTTGGGCGAGCATCATTTTTGCTATCCCTCTTTATCTATGCGACCGGTGCGTGATTGATAAAACCATCGCCGACGTTGACGGTCGATTTGCTCTTTGGGTTGGGTTGTCACAGATTTTGGCATTAATCCCTGGTGCAAGCCGTTCTGGCGTTACCATGACCGCCGCGCGGGCATTGGGGCTAAGCCGGGAAGACGCGGCGCGGTTTTCGATGTTAATGGCCTGTCCCGTCATCTTTCTTTTTGCCTTGGCCGGATTTTATGACCTAATGAGCGCCGAAGATCCTGGACGTCTACAAGACGGGTTGATCGCAGGTGGTTTGGCGGCGATTATCGCCTTTGTATCGATCCACCTATTCATCAAGCTAACCAAGCGGTTAAGCTTTTTACCATTCGTGATCTATCGCATTGGTCTTGGCACAGCCATTTTGCTGTTCGTCTAAACCAAATATCTGAATATTTAGTTTTAATATTAGATTGCAGCGCGACTTTGGTTCGATTTATACCGATCGAGATAAGCAGGCAAAACGCCTTCAATCGGGCCAGGCACAATTGAAAAGCTTGCAATCGTATTATCGCTCGTCACCACGTTGTTCGAGCGCAACAAAATCAACTGGTCGGGCGTGATTAATGGCTTGGGTGCAAATTGCGCAACGCTAGCAATAACTCTCGCAGCCCAGAATGGCAGCGGCACAAGCAAACGCGAGCGATCAATTTCCTTCAAAAGCAGTTCCATCAATTCCTTGAAACTATAAATAGTTGGCCCACCTAATTCATAAACGCCTGCGGCTGGCTCATGCATGGTCGCCTCAACGACGCAAGCCGCCACATCGTAAACAGTGATTGGCTGAAACTTGGCAACGCCACCACCGATAAGCGGAAGAGCTGGCGCCAATCCGGCGAGACTAGCAAACCGATTGAAAAAATCATCCTCCGGCCCGACAACAATAGATGGCCGCAAAATAACCGCCGATTTAAAAGCTTTCTGAACTAAACGTTCCCCATGCGCCTTGCTCTGAGCATAGATGGATGCGCTGTCCTTATCCGCACCAATAGCCGATAAGTGTATGAACTTGCTAACCTTTAATTTGTTTGCTAGCTTAGCTAACCGGCCTGCCCCCTCGGCCTGCAAGCTCATAAATCCTTGAGACCCGCTCTCAAACAAAATTCCCACAGCATTAATGACAACATCAGCACCCTGAATGGCGGCTTTACAGCTTTTCTGATCGCGAATATTTGCTTGAACAATTTCGATCTGACCTGCGCGACCCGCGGTCTTCAAAAAAAGCGCCTCATTGGGGCGACGAACAGCCACCCGGATGCGGACCCCTGTCTTTGCCAAAGCCCTGACGATATGTCGGCCTACAAAGCCGGAGCCTCCAAAAATAGTAACAAACTGGGGTGCGTGCGGGTTCATCTGATATCCTATTGCAATATTCATTCTTCGCAGTCAATTTCACCGCGTATTCGCTTTGTTAATTCGCACTCATTGGCAAGCAAATCAAGTCTTTGCACTATATTTATGCATCGATCCAAGCGGATGGCAATAAAACCAGGCCCTTTTTCGTGTCTCTATATACTCGAGATATACATGAGCATACGGCGTAGCCTATTGTTCAATCGGGGAAAGTGAGCCGGATAGCGGAAATCAGCTTGTAAATTATAGCTTTGATTTTATAGTCTCTTACTGTTCAGCCCAGTAGTTAAGTGGAGTAAAGTGTATGCATAAGATCATTTGGTTATTCGTTGGAATTTTGGGTGTATCTTTTCTCTCAGCCAATATAGCAAGCGCCTCCAACCCTGAGGTAAGGGAGAGCCACTTTGCCAATACATTAGCCTCAGGCAAGCATGTGGACCTCCACCTAACCCTGAATGAAATCGCAGAAGTATCTGTGGGCCATGATTCTTTGTGTCTATCATCATAACCTCCCTGAATTTGCTGACGTCCACTTATGTGAACTATCTTTTTCAACGGCGTTCCGAGGCACCAACGATCGTATTTGAAACCCGCATGAACATATTTCTGGTTATTATTACGATTTTGTCGTTGGCGACTGTTTTTCTAATCACCACCTAGCGCATCCTATAGACCCTAATTCTATAGACGCTAGCTCTATAGACGCTAGTTCTATAGATCCTGGTTTCAAACTCTAGCTGCCGCAATCAGCTTGCTCCTGCTTACGCCGCGGCGCGTGTGAGCGTATTCATGCGTGGACACATAACAAACTGTTTCGAATAACGCCCTATTTTTCAACGAATTGTTCGATTTATAAATATTAATTTTTTATAAAACCCTTATAAACTTTACAAAAATGTCTGCCGTGCTAAATAAACATTCGATAATCGAAAGAGATTTTTTTGATTAACGAAAGATTAGCGCGCACAGTACCGCGAAGTTGAGCTTCATAAGAGCTTGCGAATTCGAGGTAGGAACTATCAATCAAAGTTTGATTTATCCAATTCGTGCAGTTTTTAGCGCTGAAATTACAAATGAACCAATATGGGAGACTATCAATGAATAAGTTAAAACTGAGCGCATCATCTGCGGCGCTAGTGATCGGCATTGCCTCAATAGGCGCCGCCAATGCGCAGTCACTTGGTGGCATCGATGAGATTGTGGTAACGGCTCGTAAAAAGTCGGAAAGCCTTCAAAATGTTCCGATCGCAGTTAGTGCATTGGGCGAAGAAGCCCTCGATCAGCTCGGCGTAGACGTATTTGAAGATTATTTGCTCCAGTTGCCAAATGTAACAGCTGGCGGCAGTGGCCCTGGCCAAAGCACAATTTATATTCGCGGCGTGGCGTCTACGACCCCGAACCTAACAACTGCCGGTGTTGCTGGCCTATCCCCTAACGTGGCTCTTTATTTAGACGAGCAACCTTTGGGTCAACCAGGACGTAACTTGGATGTATACGCGGCTGACATGCAGCGGATCGAAGTTCTAGCTGGACCTCAGGGCACCCTATTCGGCGCCAGCTCGCAAGCCGGTGTGGTTCGTTTGATTACAAACAAGCCACAAATTGGTGAGTTCTCGGGTAAAGCTTCCATGCAAGTTGCCTTCACTCCTGAAGGTGAAATGAGCAATAAACTAGAGGGTGTCGTTAACATCCCTGTGAATGACCGTACGGCCGTTCGCGCAGTGGTTTATTCGGACAACAAAGGCGGCTACATCGATAATGTACAGGGAACGCAAAGCTTGCGCGATTCCGCACGCTTTCGTCCTGAGGGAACTGTGCGGTCTAACGGCGTAGCTGTAAACGCCGACAGAAAAGGTAAGCAAGCACAAGATACCGTTGCTGCGACAGATACATATTTGGCTGGCGTTACCTTCGACAATGCAGACAATGGTGAACATGTTGAAGACGATATCAATGACACAAGCTATAACGGCTTTCGCATCAGTGCGCTTCATGAAGTCAATGATGATTGGAGTGTAAACGCAGGCTTCGCACATCAGGCAGTCGAATCCGATGGCGTATTTTTTGTTGACCCTGAACTTGGCGATCTTAAAATCCAGCGTTATCAGGCAGACCAAATCGAAGACGAGTTTACAAATATAAACTGGACTGTTGACGGTCGCCTAGGTGCATTGCAAGCGCTTTACACGGGTGCTTACACGGAGCGGACAACAGATCAGGTTGTTGACTACACGGATTATTTATTCGCGGGTCAGTATCTTCCTTATTATAGCTGTGACGCATCTGTTTCATATCCAGCCACTGGCGTGCTGCCAAGCGGCACGTGTTATACGCCAGACTCGCTGGTTAAGTCACACACAGAAACGACTGTGATGACCCACGAGTTACGTTTTGCGACACCTGAAGATAATCGTCTACGTTCAACTTTCGGTGCCTTCTATAGTGACCTAGTCTTGCAAGAGCGCAACGACTTCACATATTTGGGTAGTGAGAATAATAATTGGGCACCAAACCGTTCATATAATGACGGTTACCTATCAGATACCGGCGTATGGCCTGCTGGCGTTATTTTCCGTAACGACATTGAGCGTACGGACGAACAATTCGGTATTTTTGGTGAAGCGACCTATGACATTGTCCCAGATCGTTTTGCTGTCACACTCGGCGCACGTTATTATGACGTCACCGTCGATATGGACGGCAGTGCCAATGGCTCTTTCTACAATTTGGGCGCGGCAGAAGACCAGCAAAGGGGCGGCACCAACATCGCTGAACTATTCAGTGGTAATGGTGCTGGACCGGACAACGCACATTCGGATGGCGTCATCACTAAAATGACAGCAACCTTCACTCCAGAAGAAGGCCGAATGTTTTATGCCACCTATTCTGAAGGTTTCCGTGCTGGCTTGTTGAACCGCCCAGGCGGAAGCTTATCAGCAGATGGCACTTATGTTATTCCTTACGAAGTTGAAACCGATGAAGTTACAAACTACGAACTTGGTTGGAAAACAACTGGCTTAGACGGACGTCTTCGTTTTAACGGTAGCGCCTTCTTTGTTGAAGTTGAGGGACTACAAACAACGATCTTCGATCCTGCCATCGTTAACTTGTTCTTCTCGGACAATGCAGCCAATGCAGAGATTATGGGCCTCGAAGGCGACGTTACTTGGTTGCCAGAATCAATTGAGGGTTTAACCGTTGCCGGTGCTTTCTCTATGCTCGACTCGGAAATTACGGAGAAGCTAGTTCCAACGAATGACGTTGCAGTTGGCGATGAGCTAGCTTTCGCACCAGCATTCCAAGGCAATGTTCGCGTACGTTATGAGTGGATGACAGAATCTGGTATGAACGCACACATCATGCCACAGGTTACTTTCTCCGATAAATCATACAGCGATATCATTCGTATCAACCGAGACGAAATTGATGCTTGGACAATGGTAAGCGTTCGTACAGGTGTATCGCGTGACAATTGGGCCGCTGAACTCTATGTCGATAACTTATTCGACAAGCGCGCTGAAGTTGCGAGAAACTATGTAAATGACCGCACACGTACAACAATCGCTAGACCACTTACAATTGGTCTTCGTTTCTCGCAAGATTTCTAATCATGCGTAAAGCAAGATCAAAGGGGGTCCGGTGTTAGCAGCAAACGAAGCCAACACCGAGCTACTCTCAAAAGCTCAAAAAGCAGTGTCAGGGGGAGATTTCGATCTCGCCCTGAACCTGTTAGAGCCACTGGTTAATCAGCCACAAAATAGCCAAGACAATCAAGACAACATCGAGGCATTATACCTCAGTGCGGTTTGTCATCGCTACTTGCGTGATATGCCGGCCGCATTCGAAAAGCTCAAACAAATCCAAAAACAAGCACCCGAATTGGGACGCGCCGTTCAAGAAGAAGCGCACATCTACCGAGACATGGGTGAAAACCAAGCCGCCCTCAATGCTTACCAACGTGCCTGCGCCTTAAACCCGGCTCTGCACGCAAGTTGGTCGAACCAAGCCAAATTACATAACGCCTTTGGAAATTCCGCCGCCGCCGCTGAAGCACAAGCGCAGGCAACCTATTTCCTAGCGCTGCCGCAGCTATTACAATCCGCCACGCATTTGCTATACGAAGGCAAATTATCAAGGGCCGAAAAACTTTGCCGAGCCCACCTTCAAGAGCACCCGAAGGACACGGACGGAATTCGCATACTTGCCGAAATAGCGTCGCGATTTGGAATTATGGAAGACGCAGAATTTCTGCTTGAGAGCGCCGTTAGTTTTGCACCTGAAGATGATCGCTTGCGCCTCGACTATGTCGATATTTTACGCAAACGACAAAAATTCTCGGAAGCTTTGAGCGAGTCGGAACGCCTCAGCGAACGCAACCCAAACAATCTAATCTATATATCGCAACTAGCCGTCGAGCGAATGCAAACTGGCGACTATACAAAAGCGATTGAGCTATTCGATCAAATATTGGAACAGATACCCAATGACGCCAACACCTTAACCTCTCGTGGTCATGCACTCAAAACATTCGGCCTGCAGGACAAAGCCGTCAGCAGCTATAAAGCTGCATGTGTAGCTCAACCTTCGCAGGGTGATGCGTTTCACGCCTTAGCAAATTTAAAAACCTATAGCTTTTCGGATGAAGAAATATCCACCATGCTCCAACAAGTGGATCGGCATGACATTAGCCTCCAGCAGCGTGTGAATTTTCGCTTTGCGCTTGGGTCCGCCTATGAAAGCAATAAACTATTTGATAAGGCGTTCGAGAATTACGCCCTCGGTAATCAATTAAAACGTCAACAAAGCCGATATGATGCGCAGACAATGCATGTCGAATTGGCAGCGCAAAAAATTCATTGCTTAGCACAGCCGCAGTCGGACATGTTCGTGAATGCACAGAGCAAGGGTAACCAAGCTCCCGACCCTATCTTTATTGTGGGTCTGCCTCGCGCCGGCTCTACCTTGATAGAACAAATTTTAGCGTCGCATAGCCAGATTGATGGGACGTTGGAGCTACCCAATATTCTTGCTCTGTCACAACGTCTTCGCGGTCGACAGCGGCTCAGTGAAGGCAGCCTGTACCCTGGAAATCTGTCGTCTCTGACGGACGAACAACGGGTCAAGCTAGGCCAAGATTATATAGATAATACGCGAGTGCATCGCGGCAGCGCGCCTTATTTTACCGATAAGATGCCGAATAACTTTCGCCATATTGGGCTCATCCATATGATATTGCCAAATGCTAAAGTCATCGATGCGCGCCGTAATCCGCTGGATTGTTGCTTTAGCGGTTTCAAACAACTTTTTGCTCAGGGACAAGAGTTCACATATGGGCTAGAGGAAGTCGGTCGGTATTATCGTGACTATGTCGATCTGATGGACCATTGGGATGACGTGTTGCCGGGTCGCGTTCTTCGTGTTCAGCACGAAGATCTGTTAGAAGACTTAGACGTTCAAGTAAGGCGCATACTTGATCACCTCGGCTTACCCTTTGAACAAGGCTGTGTCGATTTTTACAAAACGCAGCGCTCGGTTCGAACAGCAAGTTCCGAGCAAGTTCGTCGGCCTATTAACAAAGACGGCGTAGCAAAATG
>Ga0209137_1001396_pt1 | contig 22946 bp, 20 predicted proteins | sample SaaInl5LU_22_DNA_FD_184642 | JGI IMG/M metagenome (GOLD analysis project Ga0209137, IMG submission 184642) | Marine microbial communities from expanding oxygen minimum zones in the Saanich Inlet - ESP_105LU_22_DNA (SPAdes) (version 2) | ecosystem: Environmental > Aquatic > Marine > Intertidal...
TGCGACGCATCCAGTAGAAAGCGATACGAATCATCGATTCGCCTGCCCCGACGCCTTCTAGCACGGCACCGAGAATAATGAATGGAAAAACGGTGGTGATCACGATGGAGAAGGTGCTACCCATAACACCCGTGTCGAGGCTAAACAGCAGATTCTGCGCCAGCATCTCCTCAACACCGCTATTTACCGTGCGAAGCGGACCCGGCCACATATGTCCTGTCCACATATACGCGACGCCAATGATACCCAAAATCGCCACCGGAAGGCCCCAAATACGCCAGCAGAAAAACAGCGCCCCAGCGGCAGTCGCGACTGCGACGTACATTTCATAGGAGCCGAATAGGAACATCGCGTCATCGATATCGCGAGCGACAAAATAGAACTCGAAGCTACCCCAGAAGAGAGCGCCTGTGGCACCCAGCCCAAGCAGCAATACCCACCAGGGGTTCTGCTTATCAGATGAGGCCATGTTAACCAGCACAAGGGCCACACAGAGTGCGAAGAACGTGGGCCGGAACCAGTGCATCGGAAAAGGCCCCAGACGGAAGTCACCGATAGCCGGCAGTACATTCGACAGGCCGTAAAGCGCCACTGTGATGCCCAGCGCAAACGCCAACAACTTTTGTAGATTTGCTGCGAGTGAAGCGTTCATAAGAATGTCTCGCTTAGAGGCGGGGCCGGAACCGACCCCGTTTGTTAGCTAGATAGCTCCAGCAGAAATTACTTCAGGTTTGCAGGTACTACTTAAGGTTTGCAGGTACCGTAAAGCCGTTCTCTTCGTAGTACTTAACCGCACCTGGGTGCAGTGGTGCAGTGACACCGGTAAATGGGCTGTATGAAGCCAGGTGGTTCAGAAGACGGTTGTCTTTACCCATCTGCTCACGCGTCTCCATGTACACCTTGGTCATGGTGTAGGCCAGGTCATCAGACATCGACTCATTCACACCAATAAACATCAGCGTTAGGAATGATGCAGAGTCAGAGTCGTTCGCCTGATCAGGGTAGGTGCCAGCAGGTACAACCGACTTCTCCATACCCAAACCTTTCTTCGGTTCAGTACCCATAGGTACAGGTAGAATGCGGATTGGACGTTTCAGTGACATCTCGGCAACCACCTGTGAACCTACAGGGAAAGAGCCAACGTAGACATCAAACTGGCCATCCTGGAACGCCTGTGCTGCAGCACCCCAAGGCGCTTTGATGCCCTCGTATGTGCCTGCCTCCAGACCACCAGCGGCCGCAAGCGAAGTGATCTGGGCGTTCGCAGCTCCGGCTGGTGGGCCGATGTAGACTCGCTTACCTGCCGCATCTTTCCAGTCGTTGATGCCGTTGTCAGCCCAAGTGATTGCGTGGTATGTGCTGCCCGGGAAGCCGTAGAGTGCGCGTACGCTGCTGGCCATCTCAGCGCCTTTCTCAGCACCCATCTTCTTGTAAGGGCCTTTACCTGCTTTCAGCGCGTTAAATGCACCCGGCGGGATTACGGCAGAGTCGAGCTTGCCAGTAGCTACCTTGAGAAGTGATTTAGTCAGAGTCTGACCCATGGCCAGCTGTACGTTGACGTCATCTTTAGCCAGGTAAGAGGCCATAGTCTGTGGCATAAGGCCAACAACCGATGCAGCGGTTGCCGCTTCCATGCTGATATCAGCCGCCTGAGAGCCTGCAGCTGCAAGGCCAAGTGAAGCTGCCAAAGCAGTGTTGCGTAGCGCTTTCTTAAACATTATCCAATCTCCGTGTTTATTTTTATGAGTCCTTCGAGTCTACCGCTCAGCGTTCAAATGTGTAAAATCACAATTTAATCAACCAAATTAACATTTTCGTATGGATCCTAAGCACTTGCTCTACCTCTCAGTTGTCCTTGAGAAGGGCTCTCTGACCGAAGCGGCTAAACACCTTGCAGTTACTCAGCCAACGCTGACGCGCATTATGTCCACGCTGGAGATGCAAGCGGGCACAACGCTTTTTAGTCGTTCGCGTTACGGCGTAAAAGGTACCGAGGTGGGTGAAGCGCTTGCGCGCGAAGGACGGGCAATACAGCAGAATGTAGAACTCGCTCAAGCGACAGCGTCCCGCTACCGCACCGGATTGGATAAAGAGGTACGTATCGGAGTTGGGCCCTTACTCGCGGCAACTTTGATGCCGTCGGTCATTGATCAGTTGATGGTGGAGATGCCACGCCAGTCACTCTCTATTACAGTGCTTAGCCCCACCGGACTCATCGACCAACTACTCGACCACAAACTCGACTTTGTGATCGCACCGGCGCCGCCCGATCGGGTAATTTCAGGTAGCTCTCGCCTTGAACTGACAAAGGATAACCTTTCGGTCTACGCGGCCAGTACGCACCCCTTGGCTCAGAAAAGCCCACTGACACTGGAGAACTTTGCCGATGCTGACTGGGTCTCTTTGGGCCACGCAAATCCGTTTGAGCGCCAGGTTATGGGGCTACTCAATACGGGTGGCGTATCAAAAATCAGAACACAGGTCGTGTTCCGCAATGATGGCGCCATGCTACTGGAGTTACTTGCGCGTGGAAAACACCTCGCGGTGTTACCCGATCTACCGTTGAGTGCGGCAAACGGTGATGGTCGTTTCGCTCGCCTCGACTTCAACGCCAACCAGACGACCGAACGCAATCTCTATCTGTGGGTACGTGATGAGTTTGATGGGGCTCTGATCTCCACGACACTCTGTGAAATTCTCAAACAGCGATTCGCCAAGTTCGCCTAACCCCTGTATGAGGGATCTTCGCGAAGCGAAGGTCGCGACCGAGAACAAATCGCGTCGTTCGCCTTCCGCTCACAACCCTCCTACAGGTGGATTACCTAAAATTCTTCGGCAGCCCCGCCCGAGCAATCCCACCATAGAGCGGCTCATCCGGCATAGACTCTTCAATCACCGCCCTCGCCTGTACAAGTTTGGCAATATCCACACCGGTGTCGTAACCCATCTTCTCAAACATAAACAACAGGTCTTCGATCACCACATTGCCCGTTGCGCCCGGCGCGAATGGGCAACCGCCCAAGCCTGCTAAGGATGCATCAAAGATGCGCGCACCCGCCTCAACGGCAGCAGCAGCGTTGGCTAACCCAGTACCTCGAGTATTGTGAAGATGCACAGTATAAGGGCGCTCACCCATGACGGCTGTCATCCGCTCACACAGCACGCGAACTTCGGTTGGGCCGGCATAGCCAACGGTATCCGCTACTCCGACAGTATCAACACCCGCAGCGAGACAGGCTTGTGCCAAGCGTAAGACCTCTGCCTGATCGACATCGCCGGCAATTGAGCAGCCAAAGGACATTGAGATAATCACGTTTAACAACGTATTAGAGTCGGCTTGATTACGTAGCTCAACCGCATGACGAATCGCCTCGATGCTCGCCTCGCGACTGCGTCGCGCATTCGCCTGGTTATGTTCCTCAGTTGCGGATAGCACGAGCGTTAGCTCATCCACGCCCGCCTCAAGCGCCTCATTGATACCGCGCTCATTGATAACCAGCGCGATCGCTGTGGCGCCAGGCAGAGACTGAATGTGCGCTGCAATCTCACGCACGTCTGCGAACTGTGGGAAGCGTGAAACGGGAAGAAAAGAGCCCGCCTCAAAGTGACGCACACCCGCTGCATATTCAAGATCAATCCAGCGTTTCTTCTGCTCGGTGTTTGGGAACACCTGCGCCATCTGAATACCATCGCGCAGCCCCACCTCACGTACCACTAGCCGCCCTTTCGGATACACCTCAGTCAAACGACTCATCAGCTACTCCTTGAAGAACTCAGCGTTGTGCTGCCCGATCTCTGGCAGGTCCAACTGCACCGGTAGAAAAGGATCGCCGTCAATCTCAATCGGCAAGCCCGGTGCTCTAAAAGTCTGACCGCCATCAACAGACTCAAACAGGCCATTGGGCCGATTAACATGCGGGTCGTCATACATCTCAGCGGGTCTCGCGATTGGAGCAAAGGAGAGCCCCGCCGCTTCAAACTCTTTTGCAAGAGACTCAAAACTTCGCTGTTTTATCGCCTCGGCAAAGATCGGTAAGGTCCAGCTACGAGCACGAATCTGGTCGGGCCGCGTCTGCAAGCGCTCATCCGCCAGCAACTGTTCTAACCCTAAAATTTTACACAGCGAGTTCCAATGCCCCTCGGTCACAGCGCTCACAAACATCTGCTTACCCGATTGGGTCTCAAAGATGTCGTACACCGCCCAGGAGAAGTTACGCTCAGGCATCGGCGGCTCCTCTGTGCCCTCTAGGTCAAACTGCACCATGTGCTGGGAAACAAGGAAGAGGCAGTTTTCGAACAGGCCTACCCTCAAAGCATGGCCCTCCCCATCACGCTCGCGTGCTAACAAGGTCGATACCACAGCAAAGGCACCGAAGAGACCTGCCATGATATCGTTAGCCGAAGACCCGATTCGCAGTGGCCGACCTGTAGGACCTGTCATGTAGGCCATACCCGTCATCATCTGCACCACTTCATCCATTGCAGTACGTGTCTCATAGGGCCCATGTAGAAACCCCTTGCAAGAGGCCAGAATCATTTGTGGATAACGCTCTCGCAACTGCGACGGAGCCAACCCCATCTTCTCGAGAGACTCATCGCGGAAGTTTTCAACAAATACGTCTGCACCCTCAAGCAGTTTGTGCAGCTTGTCCCGATCCTCAGACGTTTTAATGTCTAAGGTGACCGACTTTTTGCCGCGGTTAAAGGTCGGAAAAAAGCCCCGCCCCATACCGCTAAGGTCCCGAGTTTTGTCACCACCGGGTGGCTCGATCTTGATCACCTCAGCCCCCATAAAAGCGAGAAACATACCGCAGGATGGCCCCATAATCATGTGACTCATCTCCACCACACGAATCCCGGCTAAAGGTCTCGCTGCACTCATTCTGCTCTCCCGGTTCTAAGCTCTCAGTTATCGCAGGCTAACGGCAAAATAGGTTCGCTTCAATCTAGCCCGTCGTTTAATATCCGAGCCACAGTTAACGTAACAATGACTCTAACCTGAGGCTAAGCAGTAAGATGGCACAGATCGGTTTTTTGGATGGCGGTACGGGTCAAGAGATCTACAAACGAGCTGGCAAGCCCGATGCCCGCCTCTGGTCTGTGGAGGTTCTCCTGAAGCAACCAGAGATTGTCACTCAGGTTCACGCAGACTTCATCGAAGCGGGCTGCCGTACACTGACAATAAACACCTACACCGCCACGCCCACACGGCTGGCAGGTGCCGGTATCGCTGAACAGTTTAAGCAGGTCTATGCCCGAGCGAAACAGGCCATGAATGAGGCGATTGCACTGAGCGACTCAGATGTTGAACGCGCGGGCTGCCTGCCACCACTGCACGGCAGCTACCTCTGCGACCCACCCCGCAGCTTTGACTCCATGCTGCGCGAGTTCCAGCAAATCTGCGAATTGCAGGCAGACCTGGATCTGCTACTTATTGAAACCATGTCAAACAGTACGGAAGCACGTGCCGCCTGTGCCGCTGCCACTGAAACCGGCCTGCCCTACGCACTAGGGTTTCGCGTTGAACCCAACGGCAAGCTGAGGTCAGGCGAAAGCCTTGAGCATGCTATTGAGGTATGTCTACCCTACAGCCCGAACGGAATCTGGCTCAACTGCAGCGCACCGGAAGACATCAGCGTGGCACTCCCTCACCTCACCAACTTCAATCTGCCGTTTGGAGCCTACGCCAACGGCTTTATATCGATCGAAGCTCTAGCCGCCGGCAACTCAGTGGCACTTTTGGGCGAACGATCCGATATCACTCCGCAAGTGTATGCTGAGCTGGCTCAGAGCTGGGTAGACAAGGGCGCACGCCTCATCGGCGGCTGCTGTGAGGTTACAGCTGAGCACATGCGAGTGACCGCCGAGCGGCTGATTGCATCTAACAATCAACTGGTAAAAGTATCTGAAGTTCTAAAGTAGTGAGATTTTCTTCTAGAGATTCACGCTTACTGCCCGTTATCTTGTTGAAAGAATAAAAACAACTCTGAGAGTCCAATGTATGCAGTGATTGGCCATGAGCTGCGCACCCCTGCCAGTATTCTTAAAATGCAGTCATCCACGCTCACTGCAAAGTTATTGACTTTAACGTACAGGTTGAGAAGTCAACCGCAAGTCGCGCGCACTTAACACTTGAAGTCAGCGATGATGGCAGAGGTATATCGGCTGATGAGATTGAGCGTCTTTTCAAACCCTACGAGCGAGGTGAAGAGACATTCAATGGTAGCGGTCTTGGCTTGCATGTCTGTAAAACCATTGCTGAGTTGATGGGCGGAAACCTTAGTTTAAAACCCAACGCAGACGGAGGCGCGAGAACCCGACCTAACGGCAGCACAATTCGAGGACCCAAATACAGTCCTTCCCGGCTTGAGAGTTCTGCTGGTAGAGGACGACAACGCGATCCTTGAGATGACTGCAATCATGCTAAGCGACTATGGCGTCAAAGTCCGAATCGCTAAAAATGGGCTGGAGGCATTGAAAGTATACAAGGAGAGTCAAACTGACTTAGTGCTCACCGATATTAACATGCCCAAAATGAGCGGTGTAGAGCTGACGGCGGAACTGCGTCGTCAAGGTACCGAGCGGCCGATTATCGGACTAACGGCAGCGACACTGGGGCAGGAGACTGAAGCGATCAGTCGAGCCGGAGCGAATGCAGTTCTCAATAAACCGCTGAACCCCGTCGATCTCGCGCGAACGCTTATTAGGGTCGCCCCCCTTCAATAGCCCACTTGCCAAAGGCTGCCGCACATCGGATACTCGGCGCACTCATATCTAACCGACCAAGGAGCTGCCGGTGTCACAGATCAGCAAAGATAAAGTTGTGCAATTTTTTTATACCCTGTCAGATGCTGATGGCAATCAGATCGAGACCAATCGAGATTCCAGCCCTATGGCCTACCTACATGGCCATAACGGAATGCTTGCTGCGATAGAAGCAGAGCTTGAGGGCAAAAGCGTCGGCGACAGTTTTTCCCTAACGCTCCCCCCCGATCAGGCGCATGGCGAACGTCAGCCCGATTCAGAGATTCGTGTACCGATGAAACACCTGCAGGGTCTTCCCAAAGGTCAGCGCAGCTGGAAACCGGGCATGGTTGCAGTTGTAAAGACGGAGCAAGGCATGCGTCAAGTGACTGTTGTGAAGCCGGGCCTAAAGATGGTGACTATCGATACCAACCACCCGCTAGCCGGCCAGACGCTCGGCTATGAGATCGAGGTGGTCGACGTACGCGATGCCACAGCAGAAGAGATTGCGCATGGCCACGCGCACGGTGTTGGTGGCCATCAGCACTGACAACGCATTAAGAGCTGCATCGCTCGTACAGAACTGCCGTAACAAAAAGCCCCGCATCTGCGGGGCTGTTTGTTTATATGGCGGTCAGGGAGGGATTCGAACCCTCGGTACGTTGCCGTACAGCCGCTTTCCAGGCGACCTCCTTCGACCACTCGGACACCTGACCTAAACGGGTGTGCTCATCGGGTGGGCGGAGCCGCTGTCCGATGGCGAGTGAGCGCGGCATTGTATCAGCTTTTAGTTAAAGCTCAAGCGCTTAGCGCCGGGAAAATAGTGGCTTTTCGCGCTGTATATGCAGAGGCTTTTCTATAGAATGGCAGACTCTAATTTTACGGTATTGGAGTTGTCGATGTTGTGGCCTGTTTTGGCAGTTTTTGTGGGTCTGATCGTGCTGGTTTGGAGCGCCGATCGTTTTGTTGACGGTGCGGCTGCCACTGCGCGGCACCTGGGCATGCCCACCCTACTGATTGGCATGGTCATTATCGGCTTTGGCACTTCCGCACCCGAAATGGTTGTATCAGCTCTTGCCGCGTTGCAAGGAAATCCAGGTCTTGCACTGGGTAATGGCTTTGGCTCTAACATCACAAATATCGCTCTAATTCTGGGTCTTACCGCCATACTCGCCCCCATTGCTGTACAGTCGCGCATTCTCAAAGCAGAGCTGCCGGTGTTGATGGGCGCAACCTTGCTGGTCGGCGCCCTACTCTATGATCTAGAGATCAGCCGCCTCGACGCCTGGATTATGCTGATCGTCTTTTTTGCAATCATGGGCTGGTCGATCTGGCGCGGTATGCGTGAGCCCAAGGATGCGCTGGCCGACGATATCGCCCATGAGCTCAATGAGGATCAGATGCCGCTAGGTAAAGCGATGATCTGGCTACTGATCGGACTTGCGCTACTCATCGCCAGCTCTCGCCTTCTGGTTTGGGGTGCGGTAGACATAGCGAGCGCTCTCGGTGTCAGCGACCTAATTATTGGACTTACTATCGTTGCCATAGGCACTTCACTGCCTGAGCTTGCCTCGTCAATTATTGCTGTGCGCAAAAACGAGCACGACTTAGCAATTGGCAATGTGATCGGCAGCAACCTCTTCAATACACTCGCTGTTGTCGGCATCGCCGGCGCAATTCATCCCTTGAGCGTCGCCGCTGAGGTACTCACCCGAGACTGGGTGGTGATGACAGGGCTGACTGTTTCACTCTTTGTCCTGGGGTACGGTGTGCTAGGACGTGGCAGAATAAATCGTATCGAGGGTGCACTACTTTTGGCAGCCTACGTTGGCTACGCCGGTTATCTCTTCTACACTCTGGCGCAGGCCATCTAAACACAGCTTACAAGGAATATCGGCATGCTACGCGGATTTGTAATAGACGCTAATAAACTGCGTGAGCGCGAACTGGATGCCAATGAACCTCAGGCTCAGCTGCAGTCACTCTGCTGGATTGACCTACAAGATCCCACCGACCAGGAGCGTCTTTGGGTTGAGCAGTGTCACCCTCAAGCGCTGCCAGAAGCAGACGAAGTTGAAGAGATCGAGTCGAGTGCCCGCTACTTTATTGAGGGGCGTGATATCCATGTCCATTCCCTCTTCCTGACTCAGAGCGAAGGCCGCTACAACACTACAACCGTCGCTTTCACACTGGCGCCCGAACGTCTGCTCAGTTTCCATGACGTGGATCTGGCTGACTTCCGCCTGATTCGCCTGCGAGCGCGTCGTGGATGGATCGAGACCAGTAATCCACTGCAACTACTCACCACGATATTTACCCAGAAAGTCGACAATCTAGCCGACCAACTTGAAGATCTGCATACTGAGCTCGAGGAGATTGGCCACGAAGTTCTGGAGAGCCAGAGCAGCGGTTCGCATGAACAAGCATTGGACCGACTCTCTCGACTCGAAGACTCTAACGGTAAAATCCGTCTCTGCCTGATGGATACTCAACGCTCTATTTCATTTCTAATGCGCCACATCCGGAATCAGACTGAGGAGCAGGAAGCCTGTCGCGAAATACTGCGAGATTTGGATACACTGATGTCTCACGCCACCTTTATGTTCGAGAAGATTAACTTCCTGATGGATGCCGCGCTCGGTTTTATCAATATCCGTCAAAACCAGATCATCAAAACATTCTCGATCGCTGCGGTGGTTTTTCTACCACCTACCCTGGTCGCTAGCATTTACGGTATGAACTTCGCTCATATGCCCGAGCTTGCATGGAGCCAAGGGTATCCGCTTGCGCTTGGCGCGATGGTTATTTCAGGAATCGCTCCTTACCTCTTCTTCAAGCACAAAGGCTGGCTCTGATAGACTAAAACGAAGGCATAAACCTGCCCAGTTACAGTTGAAAATAGACTAAGGAGGGTAGCTTGTGGCATAAAAACTGCATAGAAAACTGGGAATTCAAATTTTATGGATTGGATGTCCAAACGATGAATAATAGACCGCGTCTGCTTGCGTTAGTCGCGCTCACGCTGGGGCTTTCAGTTTTTTCACAGTCAGTCCTTGCGCGTAATGTGCTTGTGATTTGGGGCGCGGATGCGGATCAACCTTGGACGGCTGCTGTCTTCGAAGCGCTCAACAGTGCACTGAAAAATTCACAAGAGCAAATTAACCTCTTCTCTGAGTCGCTCAGCTATAACCGCCTAAGAGCCTTACCCAATCCCACCATCTGGGCGACGCACATAAACCAAAAATACGCTGACGCGCAGATCGATTTAGTGATCAGCTTCGAGCACACTGCAGCGAGACAACTCGACGCCGCCTCTAGCGACCTTTTACCGCTAGCTGATAAATTTGCCATCCTCGGTAATGGCAAATTAAAGCAGATCGCCACGGCAGGTGAAGACACCACGCTTGCGCGCCATATTAGGGACGTAAAGACGTTACTTCCAAACATCCAGCAACATCTCGTTATCTCATCGCTGCCACTAATACGACAGGAAGCCGCTGAACTCGCTAGGCAAGATTCGCACATCCAATTGCTGACCGAAAATGCAAGCTATCTAGAGATGTTTGAGCAAATCGAAGCGCTGCCGCGCAACAGCGCGATCACTTATGCGGTGATGCATAGGGATGGAGTTGGCGAAGCACGCAATCCGCGTGTTGTGCTTGAGGAGATTCTGCAACGCGCCAAGGTGCCTGTATTCGTTAATCACTCCACGCTCCTGATACCCGGCGTTGTCGGCGGGCACACGCTTGATGCCTATAAAGTCGCTAAACTCATGCTGGAATCGATGCTCAGAGCCGAGCCGACTAGCGCATCCCTTGATCTAGGATCCTTGTCCCTAGACGTAACCGAGCTCAACCGCTGGAACATCCCGCTTGCCAGAGTTCCTGCTGAAGCACTGCTATTTAACGAGCCACTCTCCTTTTGGCAGGACCATCGCTCCCAAGTCAGTTGGATCGCTGGCCTGCTCGCAGTCGCACTGATCGGAATTGGCCTACTTACGCTGTTGTTGCGCCAACGTAACCGAAACCTACGTATTAGCGAACTACATCGTGAGGCGTCTGAACAGCTGCAACAAGTGACGCAGGCTCGCCTAGTCGCAGAGCAACAAAAACTAGAGGCTGTACAATTTGCCACTTTGGCGATGAACTCTGCAGAGATCGGTACCTACCGCTACGACCCAACCTCCGATCGCATATGGCTATCCACGATCGCACAGACCATTTTGGGTTTAAAGCCTGACGACCAAGGGATCATCGACTCAGCAACAAAAGCTTTAGCCGCGCGCATCCACCCTGACGATATGCGTCGAATGAGATCCGACTATCCGCAGAATACACAGGACCAACAGACCCTCATCTATCGCGTGCTTAATGACGAAGGAGAGGAGCGTTGGATACAATCGGTTTCTGACTTCAACCCTGAATCCACGGCCTTCTCGCGTGTTGGTGTTATCAGAGATATTACCCAAGAACGGCAATTAACCGAGCGGCTCGTGCGTGCCCAAGAACGCATGGATCTGGCCCTTGAAGCGGCCAATATAGAGCTGTTTGAGATCGAAACTGAGTCCGGCATAGCCCTTCCACTCTCGTCCGGTCGCGGTGTCTTTCAACTCGGGCAGCGCTTTAGTTTCGTGGATGGAATCTCAAACCAAGCACTGTCGCCAAGTACACGCGAAGCGCTCAGATCTGTGATTCGCCAGGAGAACCGCACTTTTGAGTTCACCGAGCACAATTTAGATGGCGATAAACACCGCTGGGTCCAAGTGGTGACAGGGCGTTTCTATCAGCGCGACGGCAAACAGTATCTGACTCTCGTATACACAGACATCTCTAACTTGCGCCAGCAGGAGTACGCGACAAGAAAACAGAGTATTGAGAACGAGCTCGCACTCTCCGCTTTAGGCGCCGGTGTAGCTCGTATTCACCCGCGCACAGGGCGCACTTATTTATCGCAACGCGCGCAAGAGATTTGGGATACTGGCCCTCTTGTCAATGACGAGACAAGCTTGATGATCCTTGCAGAGCAGCACCATCCTGAAGATGACACTCAAGTGCGTGCTAAGTTTCGTGAGATGATGACGGGAAAAAGAGTCGAGGGGCAAGAGTATCGAATTCGGTTAAGATCGGGCAAATACCGCTGGATTCAAGCGTTCGGACAGACTCATTACGACATCAGCGGCAACCCGGAGGTCATCGCTGTTTTCTACGATATTGACGAAGAGAAACGCCAACTTGAGTTAGTTGAGGGCGCTCGAGAGCGTCAATCTCGACTCTTCGCCATCATTGGACATGAGCTCAGAACGCCTGTAGCTACGCTACAGATGATGCTAGCAGAGCAAGGTATCTATCAGCTGGAACCCTTCGGCAAACAGATCCGGGATACAATGCAGCACACACTTAGCGTGCTTGACGACTTACGCTCGGTAACCCAGCCGCAATTGCGCGTCAATCAAGAGTCATCGGTAAGCCCCTACGAGCAACTTGAGCAGACTTTGAGTTCGCTAACCGGCCTGTTGGAGGCGCACAACATTCGGCCGCATTTCTTAAGCAATCCAGATGCGCAGACACGCTGCCAACTTGATCACCAGAGCCTGCGGCAGATGATCACAAACCTGATCAAAAACGCCGCGATCCACTCAGGCGCGACCGATATCTGGCTAACCCTTGAGGCCGAATCGGAGAGCGATGAGAGGATCAATTTACGGATCAGCTTGTCTGATAATGGCAAAGGGATCCCAGAGTCCGAAATCGAAACGCTATTTGAGCCGTTTAGACGCGGAGACACACAGGCTGACGGTACCGGACTGGGGCTTCATATCTGCCGTGACTTGGCTCAACGAATGGGCGGCACCCTCACTTATGAGCGCAGCGCTCAGGGTGGCGCAAAATTTAACTTCAATGCCAACTTCAAAATCGCTGAAGATGTCGAAACGCCGGATGCTCCAGAGCCCCAAAAGCCATCGCAATTGCTCAACGGCATGCGGGTGCTCTATGCCGAAGATCAGAAAACTCTGCAAATGCTAACGACTGCCCTACTTAAGAAACAGGGTGCACACGTCGTGGTAGCGAATGACGGTGCAGAGGCGCTAGCGCTATTCGAAACCCAGGATTTTGATTTTGTGCTAACCGATATCATGATGCCCAATCTTGATGGCTACGGCCTCACTCAGGCACTGCGCGAAACTGGGTACCGCAATAAAATAATCGGGCTAACAGCGGCCACCATCGGTCTAGAGACAGATCAACTACTAGCAGCCGGTGCGGATGCAACGCTTAGCAAGCCAGTCGATATCAACAAATTAGTAGGCCTTGTAACGGCGACCGCCGATAGCTTATGAGGGTTTAACTCCGGTGTAATTCGCTAGCTGCTTCAGTAATTGGCGCTCTAGCTTATCCAGCTGGGTGTGTAAGCGCATTCTTTGCTCTGTACACTCAGCAGTCTTTATACTTACGCGCAGCTCGTGTGATGCGCGTACAAGCGCGTCAACAGATTGCGCAGACGCTGAGCTCGGCTCCTGTGACGTAGAAGCTACCGAAGAGCTCTTGAAATAGGGATTGATCGTACGGCGCATCTTCTCAAATCGCTTCAATTTAACCTGCTGAAGTTTAAAGCGTGCTTCTGTTTGCGCAAAATGACACTTAATACTCCTATGACCTTTACTCAAAAAAATTACGATTTTTTTAAAAGTTTTTCTCAATTTTTGATTTATCGGCACACATAACCCACCACACTTCAGATAGATGTTGACCCAAGTGTACTAGCTTGCTAGTGTACTAGTACATGAATACACCTGACTATTTCGACGATCTCCTAGACCACCTGCACGGCATCGAATCACGTGATGATTTCGCTAAAGCACTGCATGGTCTGCTGACCCCTACTGAACTTGCGGAGGTGTGCAAACGCCTACAGATATTCCGCATGCTCGAAGCGGGTGTGCCGCAACGCGAGATCGCTAAACAACTGGGTGTGGGTATTGCCACAGTGACGCGCGGATCGCGCGCGCTCCAAGCGGAAGAGAGAAATGATTAAACGCCCTGCCAAGATAGAGCTGCCGCGTAAACCGAAGTACGTTGCTTTAGCTGCAGATATCGACTTCTTTGAACTGTTCAAGAAGATCGAAAAACGCTTCGAAACCTGCTTTATGCTCGAGTCACTCGGCGAAGAGAGCTACATCTCACGCTATTCAATTATCGGCTTTGATCCCGAACAGCAGATCTGGGCCAGCGAAGGCGCGCTGCACATCGATGGCCGTGACGGTAGCAGTGAAACCTACGAAGCTGAAAACCCCTACTACCTGCTGCGCGATATCGTGCCGCAGGACATTATCTCGCGTCGCTACGCTGGCGGCTTAACCGGTTATATCGGTTATGACTGCATGAACTATTTTGAGCCCAGCCTCAAACTGCAGCGTTCCGAGCTGTTCGATATCTTCCGTTTTGGTGTGTACAAGGACGGCCTGATCCTCGATAAGATGACCGGAGAGGTGTTCTACTTCTACTACGCCGACAGCCGCCTGGAGCTCATCGAGTCGATCATGCACGCCCCCTGCCCGCCCAATGGCGCGCTAAAGATCTACCACCTAGGCGACACCATGACCAAAGCGGATCACGCCGATGCGGTGATGAAGGTGAAGCAGGATATTGTAGAGGGCAAGATCTTCCAAACCGAGGTGGGCTTTAAGAAGCGCTTCCGCCTCGAGGGTGACAGCATCAATATCTACGAGCAGCTGCGCGAGGTGAACCCCTCACCGCAGATGTACTACGTTAAGTTTGGTGAGCAGAAACTCATCGGTGCTAGCCCAGAATTGCTGTTCCGCCTACGCCAGGGCGAGATGGAGACCTTTCCACTCGCCGGCACCACTAAGCGTGGCGCGGATGCAGTGGAAGACCAGCAGCTTGCGCGTAAGCTGCTCAACGATCCAAAAGAGATCGCCGAGCACAATATGATTGTGGACCTGCACCGTAACGATATTGGCCGGGTGGCGCGCTTTGGTACCGTAAAAGTGCGTAGTCTCATGGATATCAAACGCTTCAGCCATGTGCAGCACATCTCCTCAGAGATCGTTGGCATCATTCATGAAGATCACGATATGTTCTCGGCTCTGGCGAGCAACTTCCCAGCGGGCACGCTAACGGGTGCACCGAAAATTGAGGCGATGAAGATTATCGATGCGCTCGAGGCTGATGGTCGTGGCCCCTACGGCGGTGCTGTCGGCCACTTCTCGTTCAACGGTGACTGCACCTTCGCTATCCCAATCCGCACGGTCTTTGCTAATGGCGAAAAAGCCTACGTACAGACCTGTGGCGGTAACGTCTACGACTCCAACCCTGAAGATGAGTACGAAGAGATTCGGCGTAAATTTGCCGGCACCAAAAAGGTGCTGGATCAGTTCATCGTGGAGGAGCAGGCATGAGTTCGATGAAGGTTCTAATTGTAGATAACTACGACTCTTTCACCTACAACCTCTACCAGTTTATCGGTGAGGTGCTAGAGGCTCAGGTACAACAGGGCGAACTCGAGAGCTTTGATATCCTGGTAAAGCGCAATGACGAGCTCGATCTTGAACAGATCAAAGCCTTAAATGTCGACCGCATCATCATCTCCCCTGGACCAGGTTCCCCGGACGACCCAGACTACTTCGGTGTCTGTGCCGAGGTTATCTGCACACTCGGCCAAACAACACCTCTACTCGGTGTCTGTCTGGGCATGCAGGGCATCTGCCATGTCTTCGGCGGCAAGGTGGTTAAGGCGCCTCTACCGATGCACGGTAAGATCAGTCCGATCACGCATAACGGTGAGGGAGTATTCTGTAACATTCCTGATCAACTCGAGGTGATGCGTTACCACTCGCTGATTGCTGAATCTGAGTCAATTCCAGACTGTCTTGAAGTTACGTCTGCTGTGGGCGAGCTGACACAGGCCGATCTAACCAACCTTGAGCGTATTCGCCAGGGTGGTGAGTTTGAGATCATGGGTGTGCGCCACAAGCAGTACCCCATTCAGGGCATACAGTTCCATCCTGAGTCCTTTGCGACTGAGGGCGGCCGTGAGCTCATCCTAAACTTCCTGATACAGGCATAACAGTTTGTAGGAGGGTTGTACGCGAAGCGTATTACCCGACCACCTATCCAAATCGGGAAATAGAACTGCGTTCTACATCCCTCCTACCGTTCTTCGGCCTATACTTATAGAGGAACGGAAGGAGTAACCAATGTCGCGCATTACCCGCGAGTACATCAAATCCCTGCCAAAAGCAGAGTTACACTTGCATCTAGAGGGCTCTTTGGAGCCCGAACTGATGTTCAAACTCGCTGAACGTAACAAGATCCGCCTCAACTACAGCGGTATTGAAGAGATCAAGAAGGCCTATAGGTTTTCTAACCTTCAGTCCTTCCTCGACATCTACTACCAGGGGGCTAAGGTTCTCTGTACCGCAGATGATTTCTACGATCTCACCACTGCCTATCTACAACGCTGCAAAGAGGACGGTATCGACCATGTTGAACCCTTCTTTGATCCGCAAACACATCTAGAGCGCGGTGTCGCACTAGAGGCGCAACTTGAGGGCATTGGCAATGCGCTGCGCGATGCTGGCTCACGCTGGGGGATGAGCTATGGTCTGATTCTCTCTATCTTGCGCCACCTCCCTGTCGAAGAGGGAATGAAAGTCTATGAGATGGCCCGCCCTCATATAGGTGAATTTATTGGCATCGGCTTGGACAGTTCGGAGCGCAACAACCCACCACGAAAGTTTGCGCCAATCTATGAGGCGGCTCGAGCAGATGGACTCCGAGTGGTAGCGCATGCGGGTGAAGAGGGCCCACCAAGTTACGTCTGGGAAGCGCTCAATAGCCTTCGTGTGCAGCGGATAGATCACGGTGTCAGAGCGCTGGAGGATGGCAAGCTGGTCGACCATCTCATAGAGCGCCAAATTCCGCTAACCGTCTGTCCCAACTCCAACATTCGCCTCAAGGTTTACGGGAAGATGGCAGATCACCCGATTCTGCGCATGCTCGAGCAGGGTATGAATGTAAGTATCAACTCCGATGATCCGGCCTACTTTGGCGGTTATCTGATCGATAACTTTTTGGCTGTGGATGAAGCCCTTGGCATGAGTCGTAAAGAGGCTGCACAGCTAGCACGCAACAGTATCGCCGCGGCCTTTATCGATCCAGATCGCAAAGCGCAGCTGTTAGCGCGCTTGCCGATACGAGAGCTACAGAGCTAGTCCTTAGTCTCGGAGCGTTTTTGACAGACGCGGTGTAACTGTTCCAATTGCTGTTGGCAGCGCGAGCACTTGCCACACATCATCAGATGCGCACCTAGGCTCATCTTCTCGATCAGGCTTAAGGGGGCATCAAGCTTCTGCGACATCTGTTCAGTCGCGCGCTTACAGCTCATCATTGCTCGATCTCCTCACGCCCATACCAACCCCGCTCCAGACAGCCACGAATTTTCAGGCGTGCCCGGTGGAGCATCGTCCAGACGTTCTGCTGCGACAGGCCCAGCGAGTCACAGATCTCGTCGGTCTCGATTCCCAGCAGTTCACGCATCGCAAACACGCGCGCCGTTCCTTTCGGCAGATGAAAGACACACACATCAAACACCTGCCAGAACTGTTCGTGTAGGTAGGAGGACTCGGGTTGCACCCACTTCTGCGGTTGCTGCCCACTAACCCAGTGCGCACGCTCATCAAACATCTCATCAACCTCCGCCACCTGATCGGCGTCGAAGTCAGTGGTAAATTCACGCGAGCGTCGGCGAATCTCATCAATCAGCTTGTTCTTCAAAATCGCAAAAAGCCAAGTCTCAAACTTTGACTGCCCATTAAAGCGATCAATAGCCTCATAGGCTGCCAGTAAGGTGTCTTGTACTTTGTCCTCGGCTAAAGCTTCATCCTCTAGCTGCAGACGCGCGAATGCAAGCAGGCGCGGGCGTACCTTCTCAAAATGCTCTTCAATATCAATGACGGCTGCGTTCATAAGGCTCCTCGTCTCTAATTTGCATCATTAGATAAGCAAAATGAGTGCCAAAAAAACGCGGCCACTCGGGTTGTCACGCTTAACAGCCTAGCTCAGACAGATGGGAATTGCCTGCTAAGCGACTCGCTTTGGAAAGATCAGCGAGTAGCGTTCACAGAGTGCCTCAAAGCCCTCGACCGTCACGGGATCAAGCGGTACTCCCTTCTCGCGCCTTACAGCAGCTTCGGCCCACTCACGATCACCTGGCGCCATAACCTGTTTACCTTTGGCCGGTTTGGAACTGCGCAGTTGGGAGAGGTAGCGATCCATAATTGCCGTTGCAGCGATGCGTCCAACAAAACCGTCCGGATCAATCGCCATAACAAAGGCGCCCATCTCTCTTGGCCGGCTGTCACTCAAATCTCCCATTGGCGCTATTTCAGGGCTCAAGCGCATATCGGATAGAACTGCAGAGAAAATCTCTGCCATGCCCCCCAGAGCGGCCCCCTTAAAACCGAAGGCTGCACCCACAGGCGCCATCATCTCTGCTCTGTTCGGGTCATTGGTATCCACACCCTCAGTGTCTGACGCGACATCATCGGGTAGATCAACCCCGAGGGAGGCGTAGAGCTGTACACGATTGACTGGCACCGACGAGGTCGCCATGTCCAGCAACCAGGGATGCTCTGTACCGGTCGGCACAGCCATCGAGATGGGGTTAGTCCCGTGAAAGCGCTCCGCGCCATCATGCAGCCGCACAAATGCGTCTGAGTTACCAAAGGTGAGGCCAATCATACCGGCACGCGCCGCGTGTATAGAGTATGCGCCAGCCGGGCCAAAGTGCGAGGAGTTCTGTACCGCGACCCCTGCAATTCCGGTCTCTCGTGCCAGAGCTATGGCATGATCCATCGCTGCATACATGGCCCGCCCACCCTGAGCATTATCGCCATCAAGTATCCCCGTACCCGCTTTAACCTGGGTAAAATTGAGGTTGGGTGTTCTATTCAGACGACCAGTTTCAAACACCGCTATGTAGTGCGGCAACAGCCGTACGCCGTGGCTATCCACTCCATGAATGGAGCCATGCATGATTGAGTTGGTACAGGCCGTTTGAGTCGGTTCATCAGCGCCGCAGGCGCTCAGTGCTTCGCGGCAAAAACGCTCTAGATCTTCGTAATCAACACAGGTTCTATTTTGCATCAACTACTTCCTTACGCTCTCAGCTCCAACAGTTGTGGACCAGTAAAACAAAAACAGCGTGGCAGTCATAGCTGGCACGCTGTTTTATATCGTTCAGGCTGGCAATTAGGCGGCTGCACGCGCCTCTGATTTCGCCCGGTTGATTGCTGAGATCAGTGCGCGAAGCGATGCACCCAGACTGTCGTTATCCAGCGCCATTCCGCCAACACGAGCGCCATCAACATTGATCAGATAGTATGCGGCAGCCTCGGCAGCGGTACCCTCTCCAATGGCATGCTCGGAGTAATCAATCACGTTGACCTGCTGCCCCGAGTGTTTCGCCCAGGCATCAAGGAATGCGCTGACAACGCCCTCACCTGAGCCGTTTACCTCAACCTCTTGGCCATCAATGACCAGCTTCGCATGGACAATTTCATGCCCGTCGCGCTCGATCTGATAGCCTTTGAGGCTGATCGGAGCCTGATCAACAATGAAGTTATCTTTGAGCAGATCAAAGATCGCCTGACTGCTCAGCTCAGTGCCGGCCGCTTCAGTCGCCTTCTGCACTACTGGTGCTAGCTCGGTCTGCATCCAGCGCGGCAAGTGAATACCGAAGTCGCGCTCCAGCACAAACGCCATACCACCCTTGCCTGACTGCGAGTTAACACGAATAACCGCCTGGTAATCACGACCGATATCCTGCGGATCGATCGGCAAGTAAGCCACCTGCCAGTGCTCCTCTTCGCTCTGTACGTGCAGACACTTCTTGATGGCATCCTGATGGCTACCAGAGAACGCGGTATAGACCAACTCACCAATCCACGGGTGGCGCGGATGTACCGGCAGACGCGTGCACTCGGTGTAGACCGTGATGATTTCGTCTGGATTCGACAGATCCAGCATCGGATCAACACCCTGGCTGTAGAGGTTCATCGCCATGGTGACAATATCCATATTGCCGGTACGTTCACCGTTACCCAGCAGTGTACCTTCAACACGGTCGGCACCGGCTAAGAGCGCCAACTCACCGGCAGCAACGGCACAGCCACGGTCGTTGTGAGTGTGCACCGAGACAATAGCTGATTCGCGGTTGTTCAGATGACGGCAGAAGTACTCGATCTGGTCAGCAAAAACGTTCGGGGTAGAGACCTCTACCGTCGATGGCAGATTGAGGATGCAGCGCTTCTGCGGTGTTGGCTGCCATACATCCATCACGGCGTTACACACCTCAACGGCGTAATCGATCTCGGTGCTGGTGAAGCTCTCGGGAGAGTACTCAAACATCCAATCCACATCAGGGAACTGCTCAGCGCCCTCCATGACCCACTTAGCACCCTGTACAGCGATCGCTTTGATACCCTCTCGGTCTTGGCGGAAGACACGTTCGCGCTGGACGGTGCTGGTCGAATTGTAGACGTGAACAACTGCACGTTTAACACCCTTCAAGGACTCGTAAGTGCGATCGATCAACTCTTTGCGCGCCTGCACCAAAACCTGAACGGTAACGTCTTCAGGGATTTGGTCCTCTTCAATCAACCAACGAATAAAGTCGTAATCTGGCTGACTTGCAGATGGGAAACCCACCTCGATCTGCTTCAGACCCAGTTTAACCAGCAACTTCCACAGGCGCTGCTTCTGATGCACGCTCATCGGCTCGAGTAGTGCCTGGTTGCCATCACGTAGGTCAACCGAAGCCCAGATAGGCGCTTCAGTAATCTGTTTGCTCGGCCAAGTACGATCAGCGATGTTGATCTGCGGAGCGGGACGGTAACGACTGTGGTTAAACATGGGATGCCTCAAATCAAAAATATTACCCTAGATGCTGCTCATTCTACGCCGATTCGAAAGCAGAAGATTGCGAACTTTGCGCTATTTTAGATTTTTATTTTGCATTAATTGCTAGTTTTGAAATATAAATAGCAGAATGTTTTAATTTAAAGAGCTTTATAGAAATGGACCGCTACGATCGACAGATTCTCGAGATACTTCAAAAAGAGGGACGCATCTCCAATCAGGAGCTGGCCGACAGAGTGGGACTCTCACCCTCCCCCTGCCTCAGACGTGTGCGCGCGCTCGAGGAGAGCGGCCTGATCATCGACTACCGCGCTATCGTCGATGCTCGCGCACTAGGCTACAAGCTGATGGCGATTATCCTAATATCTATGGACCGCCACACGCCCGAACGCTTCGCCAACTTCGACCGAATCGTCTCGAATCTGCCGGAAGTACTCGAGTGCCTACTAATTACTGGCCAGGATGCCGACTACCAGCTCAAGGTGATCGTCAACGATATGGATGATTACCAGCGACTGCTGCTCGACAAGATCACCCGCATTGAGGGCGTCAGTGGCGTGCACTCAAGTTTCGTGATGCGTCAGGTGGTGGCCAAAACCGCCCTCCCTATCTCCCTGTAGGAGCCTCCCCACAGGGGGGACGACCCTGACACATCGACTACGACTATCGTGCAGCATAGCTGCGTTCCTATCGTACGTGCGCACTTTACGTGCGCGACAACTCCCGGAACAAATGTCATCCTCTAAAAATCGCTCTGAACAGCTTTCACGTTCCTATTGCGCTCAACTGCTACACTTAAAAGAGCAATAAACAGTAGGTATCCCCATGCATTTCAAAAAGCTCACCCTCAGTCTCTTCGCTGCCTCAGCCCTAATACTTGGCCCGGTCGCTCTCGATGCGCAAACCTCTATCGATCTCGGCAGCAACGCGCAGGCCGCCAAAGGTGGTAACGGCGGCGGTAACGGTGGCGGTAGCTCAAATTCAAACCGCGGTGGATCAGGCAATAGCTCCGCTAAAGCGTCTTCAAGCTTTGATGACGGCAATTCCAAACGGGGCAATGCTTTAGGGCACACAAAGGATAAGAGCTTAGGTAATGACCGTGGTGCGATTGCATCTAAGCTGGGGGCATTGAATGCAGCTCATGCATCAGCCAACGCTCGCCTGCATGCATCCCCTAATTCACGGGTTGGTCTTATCGCTACTTATGAACGGGCTGTACTCGACGGTCAACAGCTAAGCTTGGACTACCAAGCGGCTGTCGATGAGTTAACCCGTCTGGAGGCCGAGCGCGATGATACGCTTCCGGAAAATACCTCCATCGAACAATTGAATGCAATAATCGATCTGAACACCCAATTCGGAGCCCTCACAGGCGGAGAGCTATCTGACGAGGAGATTAACTCTTTAGCTGTCGATTATGAATTATCCCTCACTAATGAAGAGGGGGGTGATAAAACGTCTGACGAATTAGCCAGCGAACTCTCTGTCCTGATGGAAGCAGAATTGGCGGGAATCGACATAGATAACGTCCAACAGAAGATAGTCGATTACAATGCTTATGGCGTAAAAATCGACGCGGCAGAACTAGCTGCTCAAACTCTCGAAGCACAAACTGCAACTCAGGCAGCATCCGAGGTCGACGCTCTAGAGTCTGCAGCGAATAAAACGCTGTCAGCGGAAGTTGTGGATGAGGTTAACAGGCTACTTGGCATTGAATCCGCCTACCGCGCTCCAGGTGACCCTCTACCTACTGAACCAGACGCTCCGGCCGACTCCTGATTGAATTGAACTTTCTCTGGAATGGCCTCCGTAGGAGGGCTGTACGCAAAGCGTATTGCACGACCTAGATCACCTGATCCTGTCGCGAAATAGCGCTGCGCGCTACATCGTTCCTAAACAATATTACCGGAAAACCCCACATGGGTACATGCTGCACCCGCTCCTACTCGCTAGTCTTGAGCATCTCGAATGCGTCCTCAGGATTCAGAACTTTGCCAAACTGAGCTTGGAGCGCCCGTTCTGTAGCACCGCCCCATATCCCGTCTATTAAACCGGGATTCTGACCTAACTCCTGCAAACGCAGCTGTATGTAACGCGTCTGATGAAAGCTCATCGGGCGTTGCGGCGCTCTACTGGCACCGCGCAGCTGTTTATTCAGCGTCTCTAGTAAAACAGCAGCCCGCTCATCACCGTTCTGCTTTGCGCGCGCCAGCCACTCGACGCCCTCAACCTGCGATTTGTTACTGCCAAGCCCCGTTAGATAGG
>Ga0209137_1001398_pt1 | contig 22917 bp, 22 predicted proteins | sample SaaInl5LU_22_DNA_FD_184642 | JGI IMG/M metagenome (GOLD analysis project Ga0209137, IMG submission 184642) | Marine microbial communities from expanding oxygen minimum zones in the Saanich Inlet - ESP_105LU_22_DNA (SPAdes) (version 2) | ecosystem: Environmental > Aquatic > Marine > Intertidal...
GTTTGTAGGCGTGGTAGCTGACCATTGTATAGCCATACACACTGTCACCGATACGCACCCGCCCACTGACAGAATCCCCCCCACGCAATGCTGATTCCGCGGCAGCTGCGGCGGCTTCTCGGTCATCAGGATGCACTCTCTGCAAGATCTCTACCAGAGTCGCATTGAATTCAGGTGTCGAGCGCCGTAACAAGGCTTGAGCCACATGATTGGCGACCCACCGACCCTGTTGCGGAAAATAGTGCAGATAACCAACGCCTGAAAGGTTGGCGGCATGGTCCAAGGCTATCCCCACCGCCGAGATCTGCTTATATCCGGAACGGTAGACCAACAGCAGCGCAACAAGTGCAAAGCCCAGCAGCGCACTAATCAGCTCCAAATAGGTAGTGGTCGACCTGTTCTGTTCGGGTGAGTGGTTTATCAAAAAAGAGAGAAGCTCGGCCACACAAAACAGTGCGGCTAGCAGCAGTGCCAAATCTAATAATCTCTTTCGCGATAAATTCTTAAACACAACGACTTCTTAGTGCTTGCATGGCTATGAACCGATTTTAGTTTGTAGACTAACTTATCTAGGAATAATTCTCACTACTCTATTACTGGATTCATTTAGCAAGATTGATGCCAAATGCTGGGGCTTGAGCATCGAGGTTGGAGACAAGCTGCTGTAGGGTTTGATGTACGCGGCTAAAATCGGGGCGCTCAATATCGGCCGCCCGATACCAAAGAGCGACATCACGACGCGGCCCGGGTTCGGCAGCGACATCTAATAGCTGCGACTCGGCAAGTTGCCCAGTGAGCAACGCTAACCGCGCCGGCATGCGAACTAAATAGTCCGTCGTTTTAAGTAGATGTAGAACGGTGAATATACTGCCAGTAAAAGCCATTTTAGCTGCCTGGGGACCGGCAAACTCGCCTTGGGCATCGAGAAAACCGGCCCGCGCACCTGCGGTAATCCATTGTTGCTGTTCCAGCTCCTGCGGTGATATCGGCCCCGCTCGTCCAATGAGTTTTGATTTGGCTCCCGCCAGCACCCCGGCCCGGTCGCGAAACAGTATTTCGCGTTGCAACTCCCCCTGAGGCACGGTGAGATGCGCTGGGGCCAGCAAAAAATCCAGCTCCCTCTCCTGCAGTAAGCGCATCTGTACGGACGCAGAACCGGTACGAAGGTGAAATACATGCTGTGACTCTTGCAGCAAAAGCTCAGCAAAATCTCGCGCTGTGGCAAACTCCCAGAGCGGATCGATACCAATCGCAAACTCACTTTGATAGCCCGAGTGAAACTGCCGAATGACCTCCTCACCCTGATCGGTATCGGCCAAAATCCGCTCACCGATTAGCGCCAAACGCGCGCCAATTTCAGTAGGAACGACTCCGTATCGTGTGCGCTTAAGCACCGGCGCACCCACACGGGCCTCTAACTGCTGAATACCACGCGTCAAGGTCGGCTGAGTGACATAGAGCTGCTCAGCTGCACTACTAATCGAACCCTGCTTTACAACGATAGCTAACTGTTTCAATAGGTTAGGATTCATATATGCGTATTCTTTATATCTGAAAGGAAATATCTATTTTTCTTTATACCTAATCAGCATTAGAGTGTCCAAAAACAAGGAGACGACCATGCAATTTCATCTCAACGGTTACACCCCCGGTGACCCTCGCTATGCAGATCCTCAAGACGCAGTAGTTCCACCGCCGATTAAACGCCCACTGCCAGAAGAGGTAGACGTACTGATCGTGGGTTGCGGACCTGCAGGTTTGAACCTAGCTGCGCAGCTGTCCCAGTTCGGCGAGATAAAAACTGCAATAGTTGATATGAAGGATGACCGTCTACTTGTTGGCCAGGCTGATGGGATGGCCTGTCGTACCTTAGAGATGTTCCAAGCTTATGGCTTTGCGGATCAAATCATTCAAGAGGGGTACCAGGTTAATGAGGCCGCGTTCTGGAAACCCGATCCAAGCGACTCTTCAAAGATCGCTCGTGCTGACAAGGTCGCCGATGTCGAAGAGGATCTCTCGGAGATGCCGCACCTGATTATCAACCAGGCGCGAGTGCACGATCATTTCCTCGATGTAATGCGTAAAAGTCCGGGCAAAGTAGAGCCACACTACCAGCGTCGTCTACTCGATATTGAAGTCGATCCAGAGGGTGGCGAGTACCCAGTTACGGTACGCCTCGAGCGCGGTGTCAGCGTGGCGCAGTTCAACAAGGTAGTTGAGACCGTTAAAGCCAAATACGTTGTCGGTTGTGATGGGGCACGCTCTAGTGTGCGTACGGCGATTGGCAAGGAACTCGTAGGCGATCCTCTGAACCAGGCTTGGGGTGTGATGGATGTCCTGCTCAATACTGACTTCCCCGATGTACGCCTCAAAGCACTGATTCAGTCCGATAACGAAGGCAATATGCTGATCATCCCACGTGAGGGTGGTTACATGATTCGTATCTACGTCGAGCTGGACAAGCTCAAAGAGGACGAGCGTGTCGCGCGTGATCAGATGTCGCCTGAAATACTGATCGCAGCGGCTAACCGCATCATGAACCCCTACACACTTGATGTTAAAGAGGTTGCTTGGTGGAGCGTTTACGAGATTGGCCAGCGCATCACTACCGGCTTTGATGATTCAACTGAGGATCGCGCTGCGCGCGTATTCCTTGCTGGCGATGCCTGCCACACCCACAGCCCGAAAGCGGGCCAGGGCCTAAACACTTCAGTGATGGATACTTGGAACCTTGGCTGGAAGCTGGCCCATGTCCTGACAGGTCGCGCGGATGAGTCGCTGCTTAAAACCTACTCAACAGAGCGTCATGAATACGGCAAGAAGCTAATCGACTTTGATAAAGAGTGGGCAGCGATGTTCAGTGCCAAGCCAAAGACTAAAGAGAATCCAAACGGCGTAGATCCGGAAGAGTTCAAACGCTACTTCCAACTCTTCGGTCGCTACACTGCGGGTGTCTCTATCCAATACCGCCCATCAATCATGACGAGCGAGGGCAAGCACCAGGATCTGGCTACTGGCCAAACGATTGGCATGCGTTTCCACTCAGCACCGGTCATTCGTCATGGCGATGCTAAGCCCGTACAACTCGGCCATTGCATCACAGCCAACGCAGCCTACCGTCTGTTCCTATTTGCTGGTCCAGAAGAGCCGATGAGCGACAGCTGCAGAGTTAAGGCTCTGTGCGAACGCTTGGCCACAGATCCAAAATCACCCATTAAACGCTATACACCGGCAGATGCTGATCCCGATTCAGTCATTGATGTGCGCGCGGTGTTCCAGCAGCACCACCAATCGTTCGAGACCACCTCGATGCATCCAGTGTTGGCGCCAGAGAAGGGCCGCTACGGGCTGCGTGATCACGAAAAGGCTTTCTGTGTCGACCATCTAACTGGACCTGATATCTATGATATGCGCGGCATCAGCCGTGAAGGCTGTATCATTGTTGTGCGCCCAGATCAGTATGTAGCTGATGTGCTACCGCTGGAAGATTTTGACGGCTTGTGCCACTTCTTCGAACCGCTGTTGAAGGATGTGTAACAGTCCAAGATCGAGGCCACTTATCAGTTGAGCGGCCTGCTCATGATGAGTCAACTACCTCTCGGCTATGAAAAACGGTGGTTGGCTACCGTTAGCGCAATGTCCGCAGCTGTAACGGGCTTATGAAGGACATCAATAGCCCCTAGACTCTTAAGCCGCTGACGTGTATCAGGGTCGGTACCCCCAGTAAGAATCAGGCTATCAAGCCTCTTTCCAATCAGGCGCAGCTCCCTGAGTAAGTCTAACCCGTCAAGGTTCGGCATATTCAGATCCGATACGAGAAGATCAAACTCTTGCTGTTCCAAAACTTCCAGTGCAACGGCGCCGTCCTCAACTTCAGCAACCACTGCGCCGAGGCTTTCGAGGTACTTTTTCATAAGCATTCGCTGGAACTGATCGTCGTCAGCCAATAAGATCCGCGCACCATTCAGTACTGACTCAACTTGTTCAGCTTTGGTAACGGCATCCGCATCTACTTGAGCCGGGCTGACTGGTAATTGAACAATGAAAGCAGCGCCCTGACCGAGTATCGAGTTCGCGACTAATCGACCACCGAGGCTGGTAGCAATTTGACGACTCGCATAGAGCCCAAGCCCAGTGCCGTTCCTATGCTTATCACCGCGCTCAAACACACCAAACATTGACTCAAGTTTCTCTTGCGCTATGCCAACGCCATCGTCGGTAACTTGCATGTCTAGAATGGGTTTATCTGAGTCGGGATTTTCTATCGAGAGCCTAATCCTAATTTGCGAACCTTCACTGTGAACTGCTGCATTCTTCAGTAGGTTGGTGAGGATCTGGCGCACGGCTTGAACTGGAACCTCATAGGCCTTGGCAGCATACTTATCTGCCACCAGCTTCGTGGCAATGCCATTCTCTTTAAACACAAACCGCAGCGAGGTCATGACCCGTTCAGTTAATGCATAGGGGGCCTCAACGCGTCGAGCGTAATGTTTGGATTCATTTGGATCCAGTATTACCTGCAGATCATCCAAGACGTTAAGAACATGGTCGGTTGAGCTCACCAGACTGGAGCCGTAGGGTTCTTGAGACGCGATTTTTTGCTCATCCATCATCATGCGCATTGACGCCAGAGGGGTTCGCAATTCATGCGCGAGCACGGCCAAGCCCTGCATCAGCTTCGCTCGCTCTTGTTTCAACGTCGCGGCTACGTCTTGATACCTTTCGCGCGATCGCAAAAGCTCTGTGATATCGGTCACCGTGATTAACACACGGTCATCAGTGAAGCGGGCCTTAGTGAGTTGATGCCACCGCTCGGTCTGTTTTACGCGTAGCGACTTGGGCGCTGTATCCGACCAGTTCAGTAACCAGAGACTAAAACGAGAGTCAATATCAGCGTAGAGCGAAGCGAGCCTTGAACCAATCGAGAAGTCGAACTCTTTGAGTAGTTCCGTGCCTGAGCCGTTGGCGCGCTCGATTGCGCCACGTTCAGTTACAATAAAATAGGCAACCGGAGCCGCTTCAAACAGGGCTGTGTTGGCGGCAGCCTGATCTTGAGCAAGCACCGCAGCATGTTCCAACTCCTCATTCTGCGCGAGAAGCTCGGCGTGGTAGACGCTGATCTCGTGAATCAACTCATCAGAGGACAGCTTTACGAAATCCTTGTCAGGTGTTTCGACCCCTGCACGCTCAATTCGTCGTCTTAGCTCTTCAAAACGGTTATTCACTGATTTGGGTCTCAATTATGGCGACGAACGAGCTCGTCTACACTTTTGTCATCGAGTATATCGGAACTACTATTATAGTCGACTAATCGAAAGTCTAGCCGCCTCATCGAACTGGGCGACCGCATCAAGCGTCATCGGATCGCAAAGTAGATCATCAAGGAGCGGGCCAGGCAGGGTAAAGCAGCGGTGACCATTTGCCAGCAAGTGCTCAAACTGCCCGATATTTCGCAAACTTGCCACCAGAATGTTGGTTTTCTGGCAGCTCGTTCTAAGTCCGGTAAAAATTGCGTCTGCATCTCGATCAGACTCGATCAAGCGGGCGTAGTAGGGTGCGGCGTAGCGTACGCCGAGGCGCTCAGCAATCGCCCCCATAGGAACAGAGTAGACACCGGTTAGCGTGGTACGTTCAGGCACTCCGAGGGTTTTCACTAGGGAAAAACCCGCCTCAGTGGCAGGAATTTTAACGATTGTCTGCTCTGAAAGCTCTAGGATCTGTTCGGCTGCGCCGTGCCAATCATCACCAAACACCTGTAGTTGGATATGTTCAAAGCCCAGATCAAGCGCCTCATCAACCAGAGCGCGGTAGCGGGCAAAGCTAACATCTAACCCAGCGCGCTGAATCAACAATGGGTTGGTGGTGATAGCCGAAAAAAGCCCCGTGGTTGATACTCTCTTCCAATCTTCACGCTTCGCACTATCTAATAGCCATTCCATCGGGGTAAAATCCGCCTCGTCCAAAACTTTAGTATAAGACTTCACCGTCTAATTCATAGCGATTACTTTGCGTAAGTACTTAGGGAGTAATGATGTTTCTTGCTTGTGGCGATGCCCTTTATGATGTTTTTCCTGGTGACTCAGCCTCTTCCGGGCAGATCACACTCAACGCGACTGTAGGAGGTTCACCGCTCAATGTCGCGATCGGCATGGCGCGCCTCGGTTTAGAGACCGGCTACCTTACAGCAAACTCCAAAGATGCATTGGGCCAGAAACTGGCTAAACATCTCGAGTCCAACGGCGTCTCGACTCAATTTCTTGCGCCCAGCGATCTCAACACGTCACTGGCAATGATTGCGTTGAACGAACAGGGCCATCCAAGCTACTCCTTCTACCTAGAGGGCTGTGCCGATGTATCACTCAGCCAAGAGCAGTGCCCAGAACCGTCGCAGTTCAGAGCGATCTCGCTAGGATCCTACAGCACTGTGGTAGAGCCTTGTGCAACCACACTGGCTTGGTTTGCGAATGAAGCACAAGAGAGCGCTCTGATCGCCTACGATCCAAATATTCGCCCATCTATTCAGCCGGATCGTGCAGTTTGGCAAGCAACCGTCGAAAAGCTCGGATCTATTGCCCATGTTATGAAACTGTCTGATGAGGATATCGCCTTCTTGGCTCCGGACAGCAGCATCGCAGCGTACGCTCAGAGCTGCCTGGAGCTAGGCCCACGCTGGGTTTTTGTGACTCAAGGTGGTGAAGGTTCTCAGGTGTTTGGTCAGAACGGCGAACACTTCAGTGTGGCTGCGCCTAAGATTGATGTTAAAGATACCGTGGGTGCCGGTGATACCTTCCAAGCGGCGATGATCTTCGAGATCTTTGAGCAGGGCGGCCCCGCCATGTTGGATACGCTAGATGCCGAGCGTGTCTGTCGTTTTGCCTCACACGCGGCTGCCCTCACCTGCGAACGCGTAGGAGCCGACCTTCCGACTCGCTCAGCGATTGCAGAGCGCTGGAGCCTCTAATGAAGTTCGTCGCCGCTCTTTTAGCGAGTGTGCTACTCAGCGTTCCTGCGAAGGCAGAGTGGCCTGAGCCCTACAGCTTTATCAGCGGTGACGACCTTTACGATGCCCTGTCACAAGAGTCGATGGTGCTGCAGGGATACACCCTCGGCGTTGTTGACGCGCTCAAGCACTCAACTGATCCCCGCGAGTGTTTTGCGATTCCACTACGACCTGATGCCGATCAGGTCATCTATGCTAGCTTTGTCAACTTTTGGCGAGATCAAGCGAAGCGCCCCGCAAATGCCGTCGACGCGATCACAATGATGATGCGGTCTGAGTTTTCGTGCGAAGTTCAGTAACTCCCTATCTCTCTAACCTAGACTGGCAGGTCTGACGAAAGAGCAGTAGCCAGCACTCTACATATGACACAACGATATATTTCTGCTTAAGCTCTCCCATATTCGAAAGTCGTATATTCACATACGCCATATGATTTATGCTCAGTATGCGTAATCAGTCTAGGTTCTTATACCATTTTGCTTTGCGATTGACGTCTCAAACCCCTAGGATAGAGATGACCAAAATGGAGAGAGACAATGTTGGTACGATTTATGTCTGCTTTGCTCGCTACCTTTGCGCTCATGAGCGGGTTTGTTGGTAGCAGTGCATTTGCAGCAGAAGACGCTGAGAAGAAATCGATTTACTGTGATGATGGTTCACTCTGTGTACCAGACGGAGAACCGGAGCCGGAGTGTGACTAATCTGTAGTCAGTCACTAGGTATCGTCACGTAAACACCGCAACACTCAAAAATAAAAGAAACACTGAGGGAACAAACTATGATCCGTAAATCACTGATGGTTGGCCTAATCGGCATTGCTGCATCTGGATTTGCCACGCTAGCATCTGCAGAAGATAAGCCAGTTGGCATCACTGGCAGCTTAATGAGCGTTGAAGTAATGCACAACGGCGCAGCAGTGACCATTGAGCGTAACGCTGATAACCAAAACACTGTAAATCCATCTTTCGCGCTGACTTCACGTCCGTGCCCACCGTTCTGTATCCAGCCTATGAGCCTTGCTCCAGGTGTTGAGACAATCGGTGAAGTTGAGATGATTGACTACCTAGACCGCATGTCCAGCGGCGACGACTCTATCTTGGTAATCGACTCACGTACTCCAGACTGGGCTGAGCGTGGCATGATTCCTGGCGCGGTCAACATCCCGTGGACTGCATTGAACACTGGGAAAGGTGCCGATCCAATCTCTATCGGTGATATCTTCACTGAACAGTTCGGTGCTGAAGAGTTTGATGGCCTGTGGAAATTTGGTAACGCTAAAACTCTAGTTCTGTACTGTAACGGTATGTGGTGTGGCCAATCGCCAACCAACATCAAATCGCTGCTCGACTTCGGCTACCCAGCTGAGAAGATCAAGTGGTACCGTGGCGGTATGCAGAACTGGGAAAACCTGGGTCTGACTACAGTTAAGCCATAAGCTGAGGATTAGCTCAGTCAAAATAGAAAGCAGTGCCCTCAAAAGCACTGCTTTTTTATTCGCACTTTGTAGAGACGATAACAATAAGAGAGCCCAACCATGAAAAAACTACTTACTATTGCAGCTTGTGCACTTATCTTGAGCGGCTGCCAAGCTACGGCAGAAAAAGCGGCAGCACCTGCGGGTAAACCAGTCGGCGTTACAAGCAGCCTGATGAGTGTTGATGTGATGCACAACGGTGCGTCGGTCACGATTTCCCGTAACGCTGACAACAAAAACACCGTTAACCCTAGCTTCGCACTGACTTCCCGTCCCTGCCCGCCATTCTGTATTCAGCCGATGAAACTGGCTGAAGGAGTGGAGACCATCGGTGAGACTGAGATGCTAGCGTACCTAGAGAAGATGACAGCCGGTGACGACTCCATTCTCGTTATCGACTCACGTACCCCAGATTGGGCGGAGCGTGGGATGATTCCGGGTGCCGTAAATATCCCTTGGACTGCACTGAACACAGCAAAAGGGGCTGACCCAATCTCTATCGGTGATATCTTCACTGAACAGTTCGGTGCAGAAGAGTTTGACGGCCTGTGGAAGTTTGGCGGCGCTAAAACTTTGGTTATGTACTGTAACGGTATGTGGTGTGGCCAGTCGCCAACTAACATCAAGGCGCTGCTCGACTTCGGCTACCCAGCTGACAAGATCAAGTGGTACCGTGGCGGTATGCAGGATTGGGAGAACCTCGGCCTGACGACGGTTAAGCCTTAATCGCCCACCATCGACAAAGCGGCACCTTCGGGTGCCGTTTTTTGTTGATCAGAAAACCTCTCTCTGCGTATCTTTACAGCATGGATAATCTTATTGAAATTGAATCTAGTATTCGACTCGGAGCCTTCCTATCAATCTTTGCAGTGATGGCTTTGTGGGAAATTCTGGCTCCGAGACGCGAGTTGAGCATCGCTAAAGGCAGACGCTGGCTCAATAATCTCGGCCTTGTTGTCGTTAATACGCTGGTTATTCGCTTCATCTTCCCAGCGGCCGCTGTCGGCACAGCCCTGTGGGCTGAGAGCAACTCGATAGGTCTGATTCACTGGTTTGAAGTGGGCCAACTCTGGTGGGTGGTGTTAGCATCTGTCGTTCTACTCGACCTGTTTATCTGGTACCAGCACATGCTGTTCCACAAAATCCCGATTCTCTGGCGGCTGCACCGCGTGCACCATGCCGACCTAGACTTTGATCTGACGACAGGGCTCAGATTCCACCCCATCGAGGTACTGCTCTCGATGTTTATCAAAGCCGCGCTGATTCTGCTGTTCGGTTTTCCAGCGATTGCGGTACTGCTATTCGAGATCATTCTGAATGGTTGCGCGATGATCACACACTCTAACGTTCGCCTGCCAAACAGGCTCGATGGCGTTATCAGAAGGCTGTTTGTAACCCCAGATATGCACCGTGTACACCACTCGTGGCGCATGGAGGAGGCAAATTCCAACTACGGCTTTAATTTGGCGATCTGGGATAAGCTCTTTGGCACCTACAGAGCTGACTCGGTCGACGGCCAGTTGGGCATCACCTTCGGAATAAGCCGTACACCTAACCCTCGTGCGGTGCCGCTAGGGAAGCTGTTAACCCTCCCTTTCCGTTCAGGACTTTAAACGACGATTGAACCACCAGCTTGTGAACTTAAGCAGACGCTCGGGCTGGTGTGCGCGTTTCCAGTTGCCCGCGACGTATTTACTCGCTTCGTTCATCGTTGGATAGGCATGCACCACGCTGAGGAGTTTGTTCAGGCCGAGTTTGTGGCGCATCGCGACACAGAAGATACCCAAGAGATCGCCGGCCTCGGGTGCGGTAATCGTTACACCTAGGATCTTGTCCGACCCAGTCGACGTCAAAACTTCAATATAACCGCGCGCCTCCCCCTCGGCTATAGCGCGATCGAGCTCCTCAAGGTCGAATCGTGTCACTTCATATCCAATGTTACGCTGTTTGGCCTCATCAACCGTCAACCCGACAGCAGCGACCTGCGGATCGCTAAATGTCACACGCGGTATCAGCGAATAGTCGACCTTAAAGCTCTTAAACTTGCCAAACAACGCGTTGACGCTTGCGTACCAAGCTTGATGCGCAGCTGCATGAGTAAATTGATGAGGCCCAGCCAGGTCGCCGACGGCGTAGATATGCGGAAAGTGCGTCTGCAGATACTCATTCAAGCGCACCTCTGAGGTATCGACGCCCAGCTCGTTAAGCCCCAACCCGGCCATGCTGGCCTCGCGTCCCAGGGCGAACAGCAGACGATCGACTGTCACCTCACAGACACCCCCAGAATGCTGGATACTGAGCACTGCCTGTTCAGTTGAGCTAGCCTCGCTGACCTGCGCGTTAAACAGCATCTCAACCCCTTCAGCCTGAAGCTGAGTTTGAACCAGTTGGGCCGCTTCAGTCGGCTCTCGTTTTAGGATCCGTTCAGAACGCACCACCAACGTTATTCTGACGCCCAAACGATTAAGAGCCTGCGCTAGCTCAATGGCTACAGGGCCCGAACCCAAAATAGCCAAATGCTCGGGTGCAGTATCGAGTGAACTCAAGTAGTCCCATAAGGAGTCGCTAGTGAGCGTCAACGCATCCGACAATCCTTGAATCTGCAACTGCCTCGGTTTAGCACCGGTGGCCACGACAATATTTTCAGCGGTTAGTCGGCTCAGCTTGCCCTGCTGCTCTATCTCTAGCGTCCAAGGGTCAACAAATCGCGCCCAACCCTGCACACAGTCCACGCCGAGCCCGGTATAACGCTCAACGCTATCATGCGGTTCAACCTCAGCAATCACCTGCCGTACTTGCCGCATTACCGCCGGAAAATCGACCTCTGCCGTGCCGTTAACACCAAACTTGTTAGCGGTCTCAATGGTTCGAACCACAGCGCCCGCCCGAATCAGCGCCTTACTCGGCACACAGCCGCGGTTAAGACAGTCGCCCCCCATCTCGGCCCCTTCAATGAGAGTCACCCGGGCTTTTACCGCTGCCGCGATATAGGCACTGACTAAACCGCCAGCACCGGCACCAATCACCGCCATATTGGTATCGAACTTGGCTGGACGTTTGAAGCCTTGGTAAACCCGACGCCTATCCATCCAACCAAGCAGCCACTTGGAGACCCAGGGCAGTAGCGCGATAAGCGCGAAAGCAACAAACATCTCCACAGAGAGAATTCCGGCAGGGCTCTCGAGTTCCGCCAGCGAGCTACCTGCATTCACGTAGACCAGCGTTCCGGGCAACATGCCAAGCTGACTTATCCAATAGAACTTCAGCGTTGGAATACGGGTCAGACCCATCAGCAAATTGATCAAAAAGAACGGAAAGAGCGGCACTAGCCTCAGTGAAAAGAGGTAGCGCGCACCCTCGCGCTCCATCGCCGCATTGATTTTGCTGAATGTCGAACCGAAACGTTTTTCGAGGTAGGCACGTAGCAGGTAACGTGCCACTAGGAACGCTAAGGTCGCGCCCAGAGTTGAGGCGAAGGAGACGATCAGCGTACCCCAGCCTAGACCGAAAATAGCGCCAGTCAGCAAGGTCAGCGGTACCGCACCGGGAATCGATAAAGCCGTCACGGCCGTGTAGATCCCGAACAACAGCAACCCGACAAAGAGCGGCGCCGCAGCAGCTTCTGCGCGAGCATTATCGAGTTGCCCGCGCACAGCGTCGAAACTCAGATAACTGGTCAAGTCAAAGTGATAGGCGGCGCCTAAAGCGAACACAAGCAGTACAATCAGAATCTTTTTCATATCAGCTTAGCGCCTCCATACCTGCTTTCAGTCGCATTGCAGTGGTGATTAGACAGAGCACCGCAAAGAGCGTACCCAAGGTTGGAAAGAGACCAGGAAAGAGGCAGCAGATCAGGAAGAGCGCTATCGTCTCGGTCGCTTCGGTTAGCCCGCCAAGATAGTAAAAACCTTTGCGAGGAAACTCGAGACTGCTCAGCTTGCGCCGCTCGGCAAAGATCGCGAACGCCAAAAAACTGCTGGCAGTACCGATAAAACTAAATAGCAGCAGCGCCGCTGTAGCAGCGTTTTGCTCCGGATTTTGTAGTGCAAACCCCAGCGGTATTGAGGCGTAGAAGATAAAATCGAGCAGAATGTCGAGGAACGCACCGGTATCGGTTGGCCCTTGCCTACGCGCTAACGCTCCATCAACCCCATCTGCAACTCGGTTGGCGAGTATTGCTATGATCGCCAATAACTCCGCTCCCAGCGCCAAAAAAGGCAGCGCCAGCAGGCCAAGCGCAAAACCGGCCCAGGTTACCTGATCCGCTTTGAATCCCCGTTCATCAAGTGCTTCGGCCAGATCTTCGATCCAAGCCCGGCTCGCTTCTAGTACACGCGCATCAAACATCGACTGACTCTCCGTTTAATCTCAACACCCGGCTGCACTGCTGCAGATCGTCGCGATCGTGACTCACTACCAACGCCGGAATTTGCCGTTCACTAATCTGATCAAACACCCAAGCTCTGAACTCTGCTCGAAGCTCAGGATCTAGGCTCGAAAAGGGCTCATCCAACAGCAGGGCTTTCGGCTCGGCTGCCAGTGCCCGCAACAGTGCCACCCGCGCCTGTTGCCCGCCCGACAAGGTTGCCGGGTCGCGCTGTTCAAAACCATTGAGCCCCGCTTGCTGTAAAAGCTGAGCGATCTTTTGTGCTCGGTCTGACGATGGTGGCATCGCAAACTGCAGATTTCCCGCTACGCTGAGATGTGGAAATAGCGTCGCCTGCTGTAACAGTAATCCGATCTGCCGCTCATCTGTGGGCAATTGATGAATCCTGCGGCCATCCAGGGATAATTCACCCCTAGCACTCAGCCCCTCAGGTACGGCGCCCAGCATCCAGCGCAACAGCACTGACTTTCCACTGCCGGAGGCAGCCTGCAGCCCTAGAATTTCTCCGCGCTCGATCTGAAACGTCAGGGGACCGAACAACTTGCGTTCAGGCGTCTCTATCTCGACCCGGCTCAACTCCAACATCAGTGCATCGCCCTCCGTTTGGCATAGACAATATGAGGCAACCTTTGTGCCAGCATGTAGGCAAGCAGGGCCACCGCCAACAGCGCCATCGCTTGAGCACCAAGTAGACGCTTATCACCGCCGGCAAAGCGGCTCAGAGTCTCCGTGGTGAGTGTTTCCACCCTTCCTGCCCCAATAAAGATCGTTGGCAGGTACTGTGCCAGACTAACACTAAACCCAAGCGCAAAGGCCGCACAGATCGGACGTAGCAACAGCGGTAGCTTAACCCGCATGAACAAGTCGGTTTGATTCAGGCCAAGTGTGCGAGCCGTCAGTAACTGCTCATGGGGCAGCGCGAGATAAGCAGGTTTTAGAACCAGATAAACATAGGGAAGCACCCACAGCAGATGTGCCAAAAGCACGGCTGACCAGTTAGGGGGCATACCCACAAAGAGACTGATCTGGTATTGCCCCACCACCAACGGCAGCACTGGAAGGAAGAGTGGAAGCAATATCCAACCCGTCTGTTTGATACCCGCTTCTAACACCAGCAACACCAGCGCTATTGCCAGTAGTGCAGAGACGAGGCCGAGGCTGAGGGTGTTCAATAGCGGCTCAACGGCTAGGCTCTGCCAGGCGTTCAGACTCCAACGTCCCGGCAATAGCGCTGGATAGAACCAGCTGTGGGTAAACGACCAGAGAAGAATTAATAGCCCCAATATCAGATGCAGCATAAAGAGCAGCCGCTTCGCAGGCAGACCGATGCGTAGTCGCCCGACACGGCGCCTTCCCGAGGGCACTATGCCGCTGAATACCCGAGGTAACTGCCAAATCGTCAGTGATAGCGCCAGCATCAGTACCATTAACAAGAGTGTCAACGCCATGCCGAGGTCACGCTGCTCCACCATCGGATCGAGCATCCAGTTCCAGGCCAAAACGGCAAGCGTAGGTGGATGAGTGGGCCCTAACACCCAAGCCATCTCAACCGATGATAAGCTGTAAGCCGCGACAGCGAGTAGCGGCCATCGCAGTTTGGGCAGCAGCTGTGGTACGAGGATCTGTCTGACTATTTGCCCGCGCTGGTATCCTTGACACTGGGCGACCAAGAATTGATCTGCCAAACTGCTCTGTTGCAACTGCGCCCAGATCATCCAGCAGAGGAACCAGCTCTCTTTAATGCCTAACGCCACAGCCAAACTCAGTCCATAGCCATCTTGCACCCAGATACCGACATCCATTGGGGCGACGAGACGTTCTAGCCACCCCTTAGGGCTCAGTAGCAGGTACAGGCCAGCAGCAAAGGCTAAGTGCGGTACGGCTAATAGCAGCGGCAACTGACGGGCGAATCGTTGATAAGCGGGGGTAAAGACGAGAGCGCCCATCAACAGGTAGCTGAGCCCTAGCGCAACCGCCAAGCTTGCGAGTGTCGAGACCAGAGTTGCTGCGAGCGCCGGCCCAAACTCAGTCGCCTTGAACAACTCTGCCCACAAGTAGAGGAGCTCAAGTTCCCAAAACGGAGCGAAGAGCGTTATGACCGGGAGATAGAGCGTAAGAGAGATCAGTAGCGCGGCAACACCGAGTAGCCTTAAACTCAACTACCCGCTCCATAACGCGCAAGCCAGGCTTTTTCGAGCGGCTCTACCCAGCTCGCATGCGGCTCTGCTATCCATGGAGTCTTAGCTGGTAGTGCAGCTGGATCGCGCTCTTTCAGCTGCCTAGCACTCGGCCCTGAGACCTTACTCGAATCCAGCACACTCGGGTCGCCCCATACATCCAGATCGGCCTTGCGCAGTTGCGCTTCTGGTGAGAGCAGGAAGTTGGCGAACACCTGCGCGCCGGCTTTCGATTTTGAGTTACCGGGAATCGCTACAAAGTGAATATTGCCGAGCATTCCGCGCTCAAACCCAAAGCTGCGCACACCCTCAGGTAAGGTTCCCGAGCGCACTAAATTAGCGGCATCATTTGGGTTAAAGCTGAGCGACGTTAGCAACTCACCGTCGGCAAACAAACTGTGCATTTGAGCAATACCCTGAGGAAAAGCTTGAGCTTCACGCCAGAGCAGCGGATGCAGCTGATCCAGATAACTCCATAGCGGTGCGGTCACGCGCTCGAACTCAGCATCAGTCACTGGCTGGTAGAGCGCACTGTCTTCGTCCGAGAGATCAAGCAACAGCTGCTTCAGGAAACTGGTTGCATGAAAATCAGGGACGCGAGGATAGGCCAGCGTGCCGGGTTGCTTTTTAGCCAGCGCCAGCAGTTCCTGCGCATCCGCGGGAGGCGTCTCCAATCGATCCGGATGATAGATCAGCGTTAGCTGCGCGCCGCCCCAAGGACTCTCTTGCCCCTCAGTGGGAATCGAGAAATCCGTGGTCACAGGCAAGCTGTAATCAACTAGAGCGGCATTGGGTAGATCTTGTGCCCAGGATTCAGCCAGCAACCCTTCCTGCTTCAGGCGGCGGAAGTTCTCGCCATTCACCCACATTAGATCGACGCTACCTTCGTTTGTGTTACCCGCCTTAAACTCTGTGGCGATCCGGGTAACGACTGCTGCTGCGTCCGTAATTTTGACTAACTCGACCTGTACGCCGGACTCTTCGGCAACACGTCCTGCGGCCCATTCAATGTAGTTGTTGATAACATCACTACCGCCCCAGGCATTGAAATAGACTGTCTGCCCGCGCGCTTCGCTCTCTACAGCATTCCAATCTTGTGCATGAGTGATTGAAGCAAAGGGTAAAGCCAGCAGAAGTGCCGGCAAAAGGGGTCGTTTTGACATGTTCATAAATTCCTTAGCGGGTCTAGTTATTGTTTTGTCGTCGAGCGCGCTGAATCCTTACACACTCTCTATCAAACTATCTATCGAGCTATATCAAAACTACGTACAAACTTCGATGGTCAGACCAAATTGCACCGTAAAAGAACCCCTAGAATGATGATCCCGGCTCTTTTAAAAAGGCGATCTCCTCTTCAGTCGACTTGCGTCCCAAGATCTCATTGCGGTGCGGATATCGCCCGAAGCGATCGACTATAGCCTTGTGTTTGTACTCAAACTCCAAGTTGTACTCCAACCCTGGCTGATCAAACAGTACAACAGCCTGCTCGTGTATAGCTTGCGATTCCGAGTGCATAAAGGGCATATAAAGGAATGCCCGCTCCTGGACATCTAACCGCTGATCGGCACCCGCACCAATCGCCTCCTGCGCCAGTACTAGAGCAACAGGGTCGGCACTAAACGACTCGGGTTTGTCGCGGAAAATATTACGCGAGAACTGATCGATCAGGATTATCTCAGCTAAGCGCCCCTGAGGTGTGACTCGCCAGGAGAAGAGCTCACCCGCGCGCGCTTGCTCAACTAGCAAAGAGAAACGCGCCTCTATCATCGCGTCCAAATCTCGGTCTTTTACGAACCACTGCTTAGACTCGAGTTCGTTGAACCAGAACTCCAATACGTCGTTATCCACACTCGCCTCCGCTTATCTCTCAGCTTTGAGTGTAGACGCCAAGTCGTTATCATGTGTGCAATCACCTTCTATTGGAACGCATCACCCCATGAAAATTAAGCTCGGCCTAATCGGTAACTCTATCTCGCAATCGCGCGCGCCCTTTCTGCACCGCATGCTGGGTGATATCTACGGTGTGGATGTTACCTACAACCTTAACGACCCGGGCGAGAACAGCCGGGAGGCGTTTGAAGGTATGTTGCAGACACTGAAGGATGAGGGTTACACCGGCTGTAACGTCACCTTCCCGTTCAAGGCGCTCGCGGTTGAGTATGTTGATGAGCCGGACCAAGCGGTAGACGAAGTTGGCGCCACCAACACACTCTACCTGGCGGACGGAAAAGTACGCGCCACCAACACCGACTACACCGGATTTACTCGCGGCTACAAAGCGCGCCGCGGCGATAAGCCTGCCGGCGAAGTGTTGATGCTAGGTGCCGGTGGCGTAGGCCGTGCAGTTGCATTTGGTCTGTTCTACTGCGGCACTACCAAACTGCGAATCTTTGACTTGAATACAGACGGCGCGAAAGCACTTGTGGATGCAGTAAACGCTAAGGGCTACAGCGCGGAAGTGATCAGCGCAGACGAGATTGAAGCAGCGGCGAGGCAGGCCGATGGCCTAGTGAACTGCACTCCGGTTGGCCACTACGCAACCCCGGGCATCCCATTGGATCCAAGTCTGTTTGGCGGGCAGCAGTGGGCATTTGATGCGGTCTACGTACCACTGGAGACTGAGTTCCTAAAAGCCGCGCATGCGGCTGGGCTGGATCTGGTAAGCGGCTTTGATCTGTTCTTCTATCAAGGCATCGACGCTTTCCAGACCTTCGCCAACATTGAAGCGGACGCCAGTCAGGCGCTAGGGCGCTTCATCGAAGAGTTTGAGCTTAAAAGTGAGATATTGAATCTGAGCTAAGATCAGCTCAGATTATCCATCACATCCCAGCAAGCCCCGAGAGTATGGTAATCCACCTTGCCCATCGGCGACTTCTCATCCGATATCTTCGAACCGTCACGCCCGACTACACGGAACCAGGCACCGTACTGGTGATCAACCAAATTGTCCCAGCTGTACTGCCAGATGCGGTTATACCAGTCCAGATACTGAGCTTCACCCGTCACCTTGTAGAGGCGATAAGCCGCGGCCAGTGATTCGGCTTGGACCCAAAAGTACTTCTGCGCATCAGCAAATTCACCGGTGGGCGCAAAGCCGTAAACTAGACCGCCAAATTCGCTGTCCCACCCCTTCTCTACCGCGTCATCAAAGAGTGCCTTTGCGCGCTCAACATACCAGCTATCTGGTTTCAGCGCGTTAAGCTGTAGCAGAAGTTTGGCCCACTCATTCTGATGCCCCGGTTGGAAACCCCAGGGTTTGAATAGGTCGTCGGGTTTGTCGATGTTGTACTGCCAGTCGGGATTCCAATCCGCGTCATAGTGCTCCCAGATCAATCCGCCTGAGACGCCGGCAAGCTCGCCAGCAAAACGGCGCGCGAGTGAGTTTGCGCGATCGAAGTAGATCGGATCTTGCGTTGCTCGGTACGCCGCAATGTAAGCTTCGCACAGGTGCATATTGGCATTCTGCCCGCGATAAGGGTCGAGTGTCTGCAAGTCAGCACTGCGCTCATCAGCATAGGCACGGTGTTCGGGCTCGTAAAACTGCTCGTCCAACAGTTGATGGACGGCCGCGATCGCCGCAGTACCATCGGTCAGCCCTGCTAGGTGTGCGTGCGAATAAGCCAGAATCACAAAAGCCTGGCCGTACGCCATGGCAGTGTTATCCAGCTCATCACCGTGCATCCAGCCAAAATGGCCAGTAGCGTCCACCCGATGGTGTGTCTCCAGGTACTTAAGACCCATGCGGGCCCAGTCCGCATAGTGATCACCGTACCCACGGCGGTAGGCCTCGGCATAGTTGAAGACAAAACGTGTGGACGAAACCAGGTGACGATTCACCGGGTCGTAGACAGAACCATCGTCGCGAAAGTTTTGAAAGAAACCGCCCTTGGGGTCACGCACAACCGGCTCGTAGAAAGCCAAAATAGACTCGGTATGTGTTTGCAGAAACTCGCGCGTATCAAACTTCATATCAAACTCCTGCATAGTCGACGCTTACCTTATTGCCGCTCTTAGCGGACTCTAATACAGCCAAGGCGACGGCCAGCGAGCGCGTACCGGCAATGCCATCGCAAGCCGGTGCCCTACCCTCGTTTACGGCCGCAAAAAAGTCAGCAACACCGGCTTGGTAGAGGTTATGCGGGTTCACCGCCAGCTCTTCTCGTTCGCCATTGCGCTGCAGATAAACGGTGCCGACCGGCTGCTGACTCATCACCGACTCACCAAACAGGGAGCCTTCACTGCCGTGGATCTCGATACCGTGGCCAGCATGTGGCGTGGCGAAGCTCTCGTGTGTGTAAGCCAGCACTCCACTAGGGTAGCGCCAAACACTCATCGCTTCATCTTCGACGAGATCTCCGAAGAGCTTATGATCGGTCATCGATACCACCTCTTGTGGGTATTCGCCCAGCAGGTACGCGAGGATATCGCAGTTGTGTACGGTAATATCCAGTACCACACCACCACCCGCAGACGGGTTATCGATGCGCCAGCCTTGCAAGTGCACAGGTAGATAGACCGCATGGAACACTCGTGCAGAGCGCACTTCACCAATCTTGCCAGCCTCAATCGCGGCACGTATCGCCTGATGCGTAGCCGCCCAGCGCAGATGATGGTTTGTCGCAAAGCGCACATTATTGTGTTCGCACAGCTCGATCATCGCTTTCGCATCATCTAGACTCGTCGCCAGCGGCTTCTCGCACAGCACATGGATACCGCGCTTAGCCGCGGCTTCTAGCTGTGCACGGTGCTTATCGTTGACCGAGGAGATGTAGATAGCCTCAGGTTTTTGATCCAACAGCGCTGCGAGGTCGGTGGTTGAGTATGCTATCCCGTGTTTTTGCGCATAGTCAGCGCCGTGCTCGGCGCTACCAGACTGAACGCCAATAATCTCTCCGCCATTGGCGCGAATCGCATCGGTCATCCACTCCGCCGCAATTGTACTGGCTCCTACTAAACCCCATCGCATAACCATGCCCTCAACTCTTTGGTTAATTTTTGTTCAAATTTTATCTAAAACCGGGTTGCTAAATCTTCTATTGATCGGTTAACGTAATAGAATGTAAACGTTTACATTTTGAAAATCTAGATCAACAACAGTAATTACCAAATTAGATGACAAAAGCGACCATAAAAGATGTAGCTCAATTAGCTGGCGTGTCAGTCGCAACCGTATCGCGCGTACTTAATGGTCAGCGAGACAAGGTCAAAGCCAAAACCTGTGACCTAGTCGACAACGCGTGCGATGAGCTGGGTTTCAAACTCGATCGTGCTGCTCGCCGTCTAAAGACCGGTGAAACCCGAGTCATTGGCCTTATCCTAAATCGAACCGATCCATCGGATAGCTTTGCGCGCCAACTATTGCTCGGCCTGACGGACCGCATGTCACAGGATGATTACCACCTTGTCGTGATACCCGAGCATGAGATCTCACCACTCGGTTCAATTGAGTATCTCAAACGCTACAACGCTTGTGACGGTGTCGTGTTGACCCATACAGCGCCAAAAGATCCCCGCGTCAGCTGGCTACACACCGAAGGTTTCCCCTTTGTAACCCACGGCCGTACTCTGCTCGATTTTGAGCATGACTACGTCGACTTCGATAACGACGCCTTTGTTCAGCGCGCTGTAGCAGACCTTGCTCAACGAGGCGCACACAAACTAGGCATCATTCTACCAAGCGCGAATACCACCTATGAGTTCATTACGCGCCGCGCCTTCAATAACGCCTGCAGTGCGTTTGGAATCCAAGGCGAGGTGATCAGCGAGATCAATAACGAATCGCCCGCCGATGCACTGGTCAGCTGGGCAAAAGAGCGACAGCAAGTGTATGACGGCTTAGTGCTGCTCTCTGATGCAATTCTGCCGGCACTATTTGAGGGCCGACATCAGAATCCCACCAATCCACGACCAGAATACGTTGTTAAAGCACTGAGCCAGCCGCTTGGCTACCAGCTCAAAGACGGTATCCGCTTGATTGCCGAAGATCTCTACACGGCTGGAGAGCAGCTTGCAGAGACGCTGATTACTCGTCTACGTGCGCCCACCTGCGAACCAATCCAGACCCTAATCCATGTGGCCTATCCCCTAGACTGAGGACCCGAAAATGTTAGACCCAAACAACATCGAACAGCAGATCATCGACTCCAAGCGGACACTACGTGAGCGCATGCCGGACTTTGAGCAGCGCCTGGAGCAAGAGACAGCGCGTCTTAAAGCTGAAATCGCTGCGGTAAAACAGGAGATGGCTGAGGGGCATGCTGTGGTGGATATCGATTTTGCTGACATACAGGCTGGGAAGATAAGCCAGGCAACCATCGATAAGATTTACCGACGTGGTGTTATCGTTGTACGTAAGGTTTTCGATCAGGCGCAGGTAAATGCCTGGAACGACAACCTGATGCACTACGTTGCCGACAATAACTACTTCGACAAGCAGAAAGAGAAGGCGGGGTTAGATAACTACTTCGGCGCGCTGGCCTCAAGCAAACCGCAGATCTTCGGCCTCTACTGGTCACAACCGCAGATGCAAGCACGTACCTCGCAGCAGATGGCGGATCTGCGCAAATGGCTCAATGGATTGTGGGAGCTAGACGCTGACAATCCTGAATTTGATCCAAACAAGGAGTGCCTCTACGCAGATCGTATCCGTCAGCGCGAGCCGGGTGACGCTTCGCTCGGCTTGAGTCCGCACATTGACGGCGGCTCAGTAGAGCGCTGGATCGACCCGAGCTTCCATGAGGTGTACCGCGAGGTATTCTTTGGCGACCTCGAGAAATACAACCCTTGGGATGCTCACTTTCGTACCCAAACGAATGAGATTCCCTCACCGGCAGTATGCCAGATGTTCCGCACCTATCAGGGGTGGACAGCTCTGACTCAGCAGGGCCCTGGTGACGGTACGCTCAACATCGTTCCAATCACGCGTACCATCGCGTGGTTGTTACTAAGGGCGTTGGCCGATGATATTCCAGCCGATGAGCTCTGCCGAGCTAAGGCGGGACGAGCTCTAGGTGTTTTCAAGGAGTACCACGAGCTCGTGATGGATGCTTATGTGCCAATTCCAACGGTCAATCCGGGCGACACTGTCTGGTGGCACCCCGATGTCATACACGGTGTTGAGGACAAACACACCGGCAGTGGCTACTCCAATGTGATGTATATAGGTGCAGCACCGGACTGCGAAAAAAACCGCCGTTTCCTTGAGATTTTGCGCCCCGCTTTCGAAGCCGGTAAATCCTGCCCCGACTTCGCCCCCGAGGACTATGAGATCGACTTCGAAGGCCGGTTTACACCCGATCAACTCAGCCCACTTGGCAAGGAGCAGTTAGGTTATGTCTAAGCAAGTTAAGCATGTCGTGTTATTCAAGAAGCGTCCTGAGGTGACCGAGGCAGAATTTATCGCCCTAATGGATGAGATAGAGGCACTTAAGCCGACGCATCCGGGAATACTGGGGTTTGAGCATGGGCCTAATAAGACGCCGGAAGATCGTGATCACGGCTATAACTACGGCTTCACACTGGCGCTAGCCTCTTGGGATGCATTGGCTCTCTATCAGGCCGACCCAAATCATCAGGCCACCGGTCGCAAGCTAGTCGCTGCTTGCGACCCCGACCACTCAGGAATCCTCGCTTTCGACTACGAAGTCTAAAGTTCTTCCTTTCTCTTAGAGCGGAATATTTCAATCTGTAACAAAAAAATTACATTTTGAAATATTCCATTAACATTCGAATTGCACGATGCCACCCGTTAGAAGTTCAACAGGGGCGGCCGCTGCCCCGCACTTTTGCAAAAGACGGTAGATCGATAACAACAAAAGTCGGAGTAAATCCATGAATACTAAATTCGTCAAAAAGTTTGCCATTGCTGGCGCCCTGATGG
>Ga0209137_1001402_pt1 | contig 22893 bp, 13 predicted proteins | sample SaaInl5LU_22_DNA_FD_184642 | JGI IMG/M metagenome (GOLD analysis project Ga0209137, IMG submission 184642) | Marine microbial communities from expanding oxygen minimum zones in the Saanich Inlet - ESP_105LU_22_DNA (SPAdes) (version 2) | ecosystem: Environmental > Aquatic > Marine > Intertidal...
CAACCATGGCTGCAAAAGAGGGCGAACTTACCACCCAACCTTCTTGTAGTTCTGTTAGCTGAAATTCAGGACTTGCATAAGACATAACCCCAGAAATGATTCCGGCATCAAAACCAAATAAAAATCCTCCAAGAGAAACTACAAATGCAATGAGTGCTAGTTTTTTTGACATAAGAAAAAGTTAGTTGAGTACAATTGATTGGATTGAATGGGGTAATATTTGTAGTTTAGTTGTTTTTAAATTAACAGTAATTGAATAATTTAAAGACTCGTCTGAGGGATTCATTGCTATTATTACAATACTCTTATTTTTGTTTTTAAAGGCTGTAGAAATAATTTTATTTGAACTAGTAACACTACTAATTCTTTTTGCTCCTGGCCTTATAAATTTAGAAAAATGTCCTATGTAATAAAAAGAATTGGTAAACGTAAGTTGACCCGTTTGGGTATTTCCATGCACTGGAGAAAAGCATAAATTTCCCACATGGTTTGGGCCACCAGTCTCATCCAAAAGGATATTCCAATCTGTCCAAGCAACAGTGCCATTGTTAAAATCATTAATCATAGATTTTCCATATCGCTCTGCCAATGAAGGATCTTCATTTTCTAATCTTTTAATGTCATATCCTTCATTACATCCTTCAGTAAAAATCAGTTTTTTATCAGGATAGGCTTCATTTACTCTGGCCACATTTTCAAACATTGGATTGTCATCTTTCCAATCTTCATACCAATGAAAACCTGTTCCCCAAACATACTTTGCAGCTTCTGGATCATTTAAAATCGTACTTGCTCTTTGAAATAATAAATCTCTGTTATGATCCCAAACTATAATATTTTTATCGCCTAAACCATCTTTTTCTAATGTTGGTCCTAAATAATTTTTTAAAAAATCTCGTTCTTCTTCTGCTGTATATATACACGATTCCCAACTTTGCACAGCCATTGGCTCATTTTGAATAGAAAGTCCCCAAATAGGAATTCCCTCTTTTTCATAAGCTTTTATAAATTTAGAGTAATAATTCGCCCAAGGTTGGTAGAATTCTTCTTTTAATTTACCTCCTCTTAACATATTATTATTTGTTTTCATAAATGCTGGAGGACTCCAAGGACTTGCATAAATGGTTAATTTTCCACCTGCTGCTTCAATTGCTTTTTTTGTAAACGGAATTCTATATTTTTTATCATGATCTATAGAAAATGTCTTGAGTTCTGTATCCCCTTCTTCAACATAGGTATAACTTGCTGTTGAAAAATCGCAACTATGAATAATGGTTCTTGCTAAAGAATATCCAATCCCTTTTTCTACATCATAATAGGCTTCTAAAAACAACTCTTGATTTTCTTTTGATAATTTATAAAAAGTTTCTGCAGAAGCATCTGTTAAAGCAGCTCCTATTCCTACAAATTCTTGAAATTGACTTTTAGGATCAACTACAATATCTATCTCTGTTTCCAACGGTTGTTTAAAGTCTGAAAATGAAATGGTATCCGTTAGTGTAAGTTTTAAATTTGAATTGTGAGCTGAAGTATATACTTTTGCCATTACACTTTTCATATCAAAAATAATTTGTCCCTTTTGATAACTACTTTTACTATTATTTTTAAAATTTTTACATTGATGAAATCCAAGAGAAAGAAAAAGAATACAAAATGATAAGGATTGGTTTTTTAAAAAAAATTTCATCTGTTTGATTTTTATTGATAGACTATTAGAATGACTTATTTATGGTTACTTTTTATCACTTTCTCTTTTTTATAATTTAGACCATACCCAAAATCAAATAGTGGTTTTTTTGATGAGTCCCAAAAATTCACTCCATATTTATCTTTAAAATCAGCTTCGGATGCCGGCCATGAATGGGGTAATTTACCCTTAAAATCGTAATCACCAAAAAGAACTTCTGCAATTCCATCTCCCTCTGAACCAGGCAACCAAGCTGCAACAAATGCATCAGAATCATTGATTTGTTTTGTTGTTACTAGCGTTCTTCCAGAAATTAAGACAACCACCGTTTTAATACCTTTTTCTGAATACTTTTTTATATATTTTTGATGTAATTCGCTTAAGGCTAATTTATTTTCTATATTTCTATCATTAATATCACCAAACATTTCTGCATATGGTGTTTCTCCGACAACAATAATGGCTACGTCTGCATCAACATGATTTCCTGTGGCGTCCTTATCATAAATAATTTCTGCTTTTGAAATTTTTTTAATCCCATCTAAAATGGTTGTTGCTCCTTTATAATTTTCCTTTGTACCCTGCCATGCCATTGTCCAGCCACCAGACTGCAATCCTGCATTATTTGCATGCTCACCTACTACTACTATTCTTTTGAAATCTTTATTTAATGGTAAAATATGATTCTTATTTTTTAATAAAACTAACGATTCTCGGACGGCTTGCCTTGCCTTATCTCGATGGTTTTGGTTTCCAATTTTTGAGATGAATGATCCATTTGGAAATGGATTTTTAAATAACCCTAATCTAAATTTTTGTCTTAAAATTCTTTTAACAGCGTCATTAATTCTATAAATAGAAACCGAATCATTAGCTATTGCATTTTTTAATCCACTTTGAAAAACATCTAAATCACCATCAACAGCCATTACCATATCTACCCCAGCATTAATTACTTCATTTTTACCAAATCTAGAGTAGCCTTTCCAATCCGTAAGAACAATTCCGTCAAAATCCATACTTTTTTTTAAAGTATCATTAATTAATTCTTTATGATTATGCATTGATATTCCTGATAATGAATTAAATGACACCATTATTGCCCCTACTTTTGCTTTCACAGCGGTTTTATAAGGTGGTAATAATTTTTCTGAGACTTCTTTCATGGTTAAGGAAGTGTTTCCTCCTTCAATGCCAAAATCTGTAGCACCATCACCAATAAAATGTTTCGCGGTTGCCATTACAGTATGGTCATCTTTTAAATTTCCTTGTAGCCCTTCTATTGAGGCTTTCGCCATTTGACTTGTTAATTCTTTATTTTCTGAAAAAGCTTCATAGACTCTTCCCCATTTTTCATTATAAGGAATAGCAACACAAGGAGAAAAAGTCCAATTAAAACCTGTAGCTTGAACTTCAAGCGCTGTAATTTGTCCAATTTCTTTTACTAAAGATATATTTTGGCTTGCTCCCAAACCAATATTGTGTGGAAAAATAGTTGCTCCTTGAAAAGTGTTTTGTCCATGAACCGCATCTACAGCAAATAATAAGGGAATTCCTAAACGTGTTGACAAAGCTTTTTCTTGTAAAGCTTTAAATCTGTTTTGCCAGCCTAAAGCATCTTCTCCTGGAGTTGGTCCTTGGGTATGTATTACAGATCCAATAAATTTTGTAGCAATTTCATCATCTGAAGCTAAATCTTCAAAATGCCTAACTTGAGTCATTTGACCAATTTTTTCATCTAATGTCATTAAAGCTAACAATGAATCAACTTTGCTTTCAATAATATTATCTTCATCGATGTAAATATCTGTTTTAAATGCATTTAAAAATAGCATCAAGACAAAAATTGCTAACAAGTAAAAATTAGGTCTCCCACTTTTTGAAGTCATATAGAAAATATAGTTGATTTTTTTTAAAGAAGTTATTACTAATCCGTTTAAAAAGTATATTATTTTATATATTCGTGTTTAACCCAGTCAACCTCCATAACCCACTCTGAACCTTTCATAGGGGAATCAGTAATTTTTGCGAAATTTAAGATTGCAAACATGGGTTCAGGGTATTTATCTCCTTCATCTACATTTCTATAAATTTCTTTACCATCAACTCTATAAACCAAATCACTATTTTGCCATTCAACAGAATATTCGTGATATTCATTTAACGTAACATCAAATCCTTTACGTAAACTCCACCAATCTCCTTTATCGCATTCACCCAAACTTTTAATAGCTCCCGTAGTAAAATGATCTTTTTGATGATCCCCATGATGTTCAAAAATATCGATTTCACCAGAACCTGTTAAGGGCCAACATATATTTTCATTTGCTTCTTGCACTGGTGATTCATTATTTTGTGCTCCCAAAATCCACCAAGCAGGAAACATACTTGGTTCTCCATTACTACTTAGTTTTAATTTTGCGGTCCATTTTCCTTTGATAAATTCTTTTCTGTTTTTTGATGCAATACGACCTGCGACATATTCAGTTGCTGGATGTTTTTTTCCATATTTGTCTAAATTATCACAGTCATATTTTTTTTCAATTTTAACTACTTTTAATTTTAAGGTGCCATTACTTACCTCTCTTGTTCCAAATTCATTATCTGGGACGTAACAATGTGTTTCGTTATTTACCCAAATGCGTTGGTCTTGCCAATTGTCAGGATTAAAGTTGTCGAAATTATCAACGAAATCTATTTCCCATTCTATAATTTCTACTGTTTTATCAGATTCATTTTTATCTTTTGTTTTAAAAGCTATTAATAATATAGCCGCTAATAAGGTTATTAAAAAATATATTTTTTTCATAATTTTAGATTTTTAAATTAATTTATATTCTGTTTCCGAAGTTTTAGAAGCCTCTATTACTTTATCTAAAAGATAGTCGTTAATGAGTCTTAATAATAATATTTTGTATAATGAATTAATATTTGATAAATCCTCATTTTGATCTTTTAGTATTTTTAAATTATCATCAACTTCCTCAACACCAAAATAAGTTCTTTGAGCTTTAAAATATTCACTAATTTGTTGGTTAAGTGTTTTCATAGTAAATACCTAAATGATGATTTATCAAAACTTTTTTCCTAAAAACTTTGAATTCTCTCAAAAAGAAAAGTAGTTTTTAATTTTTTTAACCACTCTTCTTTTTTGTCCTTTTGATATTTCAAAAGGAAGTGTTAAGATTAAACACATTATAGTAAAAGAACCTGCAATTTTCTTCAAGTTTAATGTGATTAGTTTTTTATGAGTTTTTTTTGAAAGTTTCCTTCGTCTGTTTCTATTGATAATAAATATATTCCTGATTTTAAACTTGATAAATTATATACATCATTCGAGGTTATATTTGGTTGAATATTTTTAACCAAACGACCATTAATATCGACAATTTTTAGACTTTTAATTTTTTGCTGTTTTGATAATTTTATAGTAAAAGAGTCAGAAATAGGATTTGGGAATATTTTTACTTCATCATTTAAGTTATCTTCAACACTTAAACTACTTGTAAATTTAAATTCAAACCAATTCATATTAAAACCACTTTGTAAAACTTTCATTTTTAAAGTATAAATACCAGCCTTTAAAATAGCTTGAGTTGAAGAAGTTTTCCAGGCTTGCCATCCCCCAGTTATTGGTAAATTTAATGTAGCAATAGACTGATTTTCTTGATTATTAATTAATTCAAATTCTATTTTACCTACGCTAGATTGAGAAGCTGTTCTTACATTTAAATTGTAATATCCATCCTCTGAAATGTAGATTAAATATTCGGCAAAATCTCCAGGATCTGTATAAGCTATATTCTTCCCAGCGCCTAAGTCGCTGGTATCTTCTAATTGTAGTCCGGATTGATTACTATAATTTTCAGCTTGAATTTTTCCAGGAATTAATAATCGAGTAATCAAATAATTATTTACCAATTTATTTTGAAAAGTTGGTAATTTAGCATTTAAAGAAGATGTTATTATATCTCCATTATAACTGATTTTTATTTCATCTTGATAAAATAAATATTTATCAAGTACAATATTGATTAATCTATCCTGTAAAGGGTCTATTTTTGCTGATGCGATACTTCTTAAAATATTGTTGACTCTTACCTCAAAGAAATTAGTACTAAGTTCTTGAACATTGATTGGCTGATTTACAACAATATTTATTGATTTTTCGTCATCACTAGTGCTAGCACTTAAAACTTGAAAGGCAGGGGTTGGCTCTGTTGATTTTAAAAATTCAATACTACTCATATTAAAAGAAGCATTACCATCAATCAAAATTTTTAAAACATGTTTACCTTGCTCTAAATATTTATTTTTAACTGTTTGGAATACAAAATTATTCCAATTACCAGTGTTACCAAGTGTAACGTCGCCTGCAAAATCGACATCATCAATGAAAAATTTTGGTTTGCCTCCAGATTGTTCAGTAGCATATCTAAACTTGAAATCATAAAATGCTGTTTCTTCAACATATATAGTATATTTCAACCATTCATTTTTTTCGGTATAACCTATGTGATAACCATTACTGTTAATTTGATCTTGATTGGTTTGGATATCTACCCCATCATTTCTATAATTCCAACCAGAGTTCCACGCAGTAAAGTTTCCTGTAGATAGATTATAGTCAGCTACCACAGTATCATAATAGGCAAAATTATTTTTTCCTAAGTCATAATCCGAGAGATAAATAATTCCTGGAATTGAAGCAGGTTTACCATGATAAGGTATTATTTCATCGGTTTGTACCTGTCGTATAATGGCATCAGGAACATCTTTTCTATATTTACTGTTTTCAACTAATAGATTATCCGCCAACTGCATCATAGCATCAAAAGTTTCTTGTGCTGTTGGTTTTGATCCTTCGCCTTTCCAAAAATCAATTACTTTTTGATAACCTGGATTGATGTTAACAGCATAAGGACTATCAATATCACCTATTTTACGAATGGCCCACCAAGCCCACCCAATGTTATTATTTTCAAAAAGGGTAATGGCATCTGTATACCAAGTATTCGAATTCTCTCCTGATTCTCCCATCCACAGGGGTACATTATATTGATCTCTTAATGGGAGTATCCAATCTAAATCATTTGGGCTATTGTAAGTCCAATATTTATGAAAGCTATAAACTAAATTATTATCCCAAGGAGGTAAAAGACCTCTATGGTCATTAGCATAAGAGTTCCCTTCAATATAAAGAATGTGATTATCTCCAACACCCCTTATTCCTGCGGTAATATCCTCATAAATTTCCCTCAACAAAGTATTTTGATTTCCTAAGTCCCAGTGCGTTTCATTAATGAGGTCATATCCTCCTATCCACTCATTATCTTTATATCTTTCAGCTATTCTAGTCCATAATGCAACAAGCTTATCTCTATTTGCTTGACTCTCCCATAATGAAGGTTTATCAGGATCATAATCATTAATTTCAGAACCTCTTCCCTGTCCTCCTGGAGTTGCGTGCATGTCTAGGATGACATAGATATTATGAGGTGCCGACCATGAAAGCACATTATCTATTAGTTCAAAACCAGTTTCTATCCAAGTATTTTGACCAGCAATAGGTTCTTCTTCAATAGGAAGCGTAAATAGATTATAATGCATGGGTATTCGAATACTATTAAAGCCCCATGCCGCTAGAGAATCTACATCTCGCTTTGTAAAATGATTTTCTCGCCATTTTTGAAAAAAGGTTTCTGTATTTGCTTCTCCCATTAAATCGATTAATTTTTCCTTAATTTCATGTTGAGATCCAGCAATTCCAGAAGTTTGCATCATATATCCTTCCATAATTTGCCAACCTCCAGGGCCATATCCTCTTAAAAAAACTTCTTCTCCTTTGGAATTGATAATTTTTTTTCCAGAAGCTTTCAATCCTTGGGCATTAAAGTTCATTGCATATATTAAAAATATGCATGTCAAAATATTTTTCATATATATTTATTGTTGTTATTTTTAAAGATTATCTAATCCGTATAAAGTAATTTCTGATCCTACTGTTATAGATGTACTGCCATAATTTGATGTAATAGAAAACTTTAAATATCTAAATTGATCAGAAGTAGTGGGTAAGCTAAACTCATGACCTTCAATAGCATCTTGGAACGCTTTTGTAGAAATATTGCCAGCTGAATCCCTTGGATCACCGATATCAAATTGCCCCAATAAATTCCAAGTTTGTCCATCATTACTAGCGTATAAGTTGAATGATTTTAAATTTTCTTCTTGGTAATGATACGTTATTCCTCCACCATTATACCAATAAGCTCTTTGCCAAATCTTGAATCTTTGAATTCTAACGTTTTTATTTAAATCAATTACTATATCTAAAGGAAAGTTTAAACTCCCTCCATTATTATCTCTTGTTATTATAAAATAGCTATTGTCTGCGTCTGTTTCAACAGTATCTACAATATCATCCCAAAAATTAACAGTTCTACCTTCATAGGCATTTCCATTCACTGATTGAGCTGAAACGAGAGTCCAAGTTGATTTATCAATTTTTTCCTCAAATAAAGGAATGTGTTTCCCTTTATCTTCGAGTTCTGTAATATTTCCATCAAAATCTTCGACTTTTGTAGTAAAAGATAATTCTCTAGATGGTAAACCACGGATAAAAACACTTTCTTGAGAGTTGTTTGATGATAGTATTCTAATTGTTTCATTAGAACCCTCTAAAATATGCACATATACAAAGACTGTTTTTGATGCAATATTTTCCCAAGTAATTTTAACCCCTCCTAAATCTGGAGAAATATTAATACTTTCTTGAACAAGAAATATAAATGATTTTAAAGGAATGAAATCAATTTGAGCAGCTTGTGAAGTGTTTTCACTTTCGTCAACAACATATAATTTTACATTAACAGGAGTTGATTGATTTAATCCATTTACTTCAATAGAAGTATTGTATTTACTGGAAACTCTAAAAACTTCTTCACCTAAAGAGTTTGTATATACGGCTTTTACATACAAAATATCATTATCAGAGGGAAGTGTATAATTTATAATACCACCACCATTAGTGGGTATGACAGTTATATTAGTAACTTTTCCTGGAGCAGTTGAGTCAATGTTTTCATTATCAGAACAAGAGATAATTGTTGTAAAAATGAGAATTGAAATAAGAATTACTATTTTAATTTGTCTTTTCATAATATTATATTTTTACCAACCTGGATTTTGGATTAAATTAGGGTTTCTAGAAAGCTCGGTAAAGCTTATTGGCTGAAAATAATCTCTTGGTGTACTGAAAGATCTTTGACCAACACTCATTATTCGATAATAATTAGCTTCGGAATCCTCATCTACAGACCAACCTTGAATTGGAGTAGTAAAGTATTTATCAGCAAGTTTCCATCTTCTTATATCGTAATAACGATGACCTTCAAAAGCTAATTCAATCATTCTTTCTTGTTGAATAATTTCTCTTAGGCCTTCTTTGCTTGTGTGTTTGTTTGGTGTTGCTGCTAATGCTACATTACTCCAAGCTTCTTGTACTGTAGGAATTCCCGCTCTTTCTCTGATGATATTTAATGCATTATATACCTCTGTAGATGGACCACTAAGTTCATTTAAAGCCTCAGCATACATTAAATACAAATCACTTAACCGTATCATTGGCCAAGGATAAGTAACAGCTTTATTGTATGCATCCCCTTCAGAATCTTGGTGAACCAATTTTTTAAGTGCATATCCTGTTACTAAATAATCGCCTGTGTTTGCAATTCTTCCATGGATTTCTGATTTTCTCATTTTCAAATTCCAAATACTCCCCCAAGTTCTAATAATCCCTCTATCAAAACCAATTGATGCATAAAAACGAGCCTCTCTGTTGAGGTTTAATTTAGCAGTTCTATTACCAAATTGAGCATAAAAACGTTGATTAAATGCAATGTTAGTAACACCATATCTATCATTATAATCAAAAGATAAGTCTTGATCAATGGGTAGTCCATTTTTTGTATAGTAAGTTTCAGCAATTCTTAATGTAGGGGCTAACCATTGCCAAGAAGCCTCAACAGAAGAAGATGTTGGATTTTTCATCATTGCAGGAGATTGAATTTGCCAAAATTGGCCATTCGTTACTGGATTTGAATTTCCCCAAATAAGCTCAGAATTCCAAGGGTCTGTAATTGAAAAACGATGATTATATTGATCTCTGACCAATTTAAATTGGAAGTTATTAGTATCAAAAAGTGGAGCAGCACCTGTATAATAATAAATTGATGATCCTTGAGCTAGAGCAGCGTCTAAAGCTTCTTTAGTTGCTTTTACTGCTAAATCCCACTTAGACTCATCATAGGTCTGGTTAAAAAAGTGTTCTCCGTTACTATTGACAAAATTTGAATAAAATTCTGAGTTTCCATTAAATAGAGGGCTTGCATTAAATAATAGAACTTTTGCTTTAATTGCTTTTGCAATTACCTGATCTACCCTTCCAACATCGTTATTACCAATTATTTTTACTGGTAAATCATTTATTGATGCATCAATAGTTTTTACGATGTAAGTAAAACAATCATCAACTGTTTCTCTTTTAACTCTTACCTGCTCATCAGAGGCTGAAATTGGTAAATTCACATCAATAATTGGAATTGGCCCATAGTTAGTTAATAATAAGAAATGATAATAGGCTTTTAAAAATTTAGCTTCAGCTTTCCATTGATTTTTTTCACTTTGATTCATATCCACCACTAAATCAATATTCTCAATCAAAATGTTACAACTACGAATTCCTTCCCATAAAGAGCCTTGCCCTCTACCAATTGCACCATATCCCGTCCAATAACCCATTAATGGAGAAGAGACGGTTTGTTGTCCTTTCATCAATCTAATAGCATCTGGTTCTTTTGGAACTGGCACTGCTAATTCATCGCTCATTAATACATAGCTCGCATATGTTCCGTCATTCTGTGGCAAATAACTGTAAGAATTTGCTAAGGCATTGTATGCCGTTTCTTTTCGATTAAAAAGTAATCTAAGTTCTTGTGTGCCATCTGGAACAATATCTAAATATTCCTCACAGCTTGTTAGTATTGAAATACTACAAATAATTAATACTATAAATTTTTTATTAAAATTCATTTTTTTCTTTTTAAAAATTTATTTGAATACCAAGGTTTACAACTCTTTGAGGAGGATAACCAAGTCCATTTCCTGCCATCTCAGGATCCCATAAATCGAATTTTGAGAAATGAAATAAATTTAATCCTGTAAAATACAATCTAGTTTTTGCCGTAGTAAATAATTTACCAGCTTTTTCAGGAATTGTATATCCAAATTCAACACTTTTTAATCTCAAAAAATCACCATCTCTTAGCCACCATGTAGAAGGCTTTTCGTTGTTTACTATTTGATAAGTTGATAATCTTGGCCAAAATGCATTTGGATTAGGGTTATTTTCAGACCAATGATTGTCTGCAATAATACTTAATGCATTTCTCTCATTAACAAATGGTGATATTTCTCCAGGATTAATAAAGAACGATGATCTTGCAACTCCCTGCATAAATACTGAAAAATCAAAATTTTTGTACACTGCCGAAAATCCAAAACCATAAACAATTTCAGGTACATTTGGCTTCCCAATTGGTGTTTGATCTAATTCATTTATTACACCGTCATTATTTACATCTTTATATTTTATATCACCAGGCAAGTATGAATTTGATGTTGAAAAACCATTAAATTGTTCGGGAGAGTTATTAATATCCTCTTGATCAACAAAAAGTCTCTCTGCTATATAGCCCCATTGTTGATTTACAGGATATCCTATTCTACTTAAATTTTTATTCTGAAATTCAGGTTCTCCATTTACAAGTATTTTATTGGTTGAATACGTAAAATTACCTCTTGCAGTGATGTAAAAATCGCCACTAAAAGCATGGTTATAATCTAAAGAAATATCAATACCGTTTGTTTTTACTTCGCCAATATTACTACTAATAACAGTTGTTAAACCTGACGTTTCTGGTATGTATTGACGCTCCATATAGATATTTCTTCGATACTCTGTAAAAAAATCGGCGATTAGATTTATTTTTTTAAATAAACCTAATTCTAAACCTATGTTAGATTTTGTAGCGACTTCCCATGTAACATTTTCGTTTGCATACCTATTGATAATAAAACCGTTATAATAATTATTATAATCGGTTCCAAAAGTATAACCTGTTCCGCCATTATTTAAATTCACATCTGATAAATAAAAGAATCTATCACTTGGGCTTGAAATTCCATCATTACCCACTAATCCATAAGTATATCTTATTTTCAACATATTAATAGATGGAATATTTTTTTGAATATATGGTTCATTGGAAATAATCCAGCCAATACCAATAGATGGGAAAAAACCAAACCGGTTTTTTTCAGCAAATTTTTCAGAACCATTGTAACCGAAATTAAATTCTCCAAAATATCTACTGTCATAACTATAAGATGCTCTTCCTGATACTCCCATATTTCTTGAAGGCAAAGTAGAAAATGCGGTATTACCACCTATTGTATTTAAAGCTTCTTGAAAATAAGTAACCAATAAACCACCTATTTCGTGTTTTTCACTAAAGTTTCTATTATACTCTAAGACACCTTCATAGTAAAAATTACTATTGCCATAATTATTAACAGTTGGATTGTTTAAAAACTCAGTGCCTTCTTGAATTTGATACAAGGTGTTTACAATACCTGTTGGCGTTTCAATTTCAGATAAACCATAGAAAAAAGGAGTAAAACTTCTTTCGTTTTGATTTTCTGTATACGTTCTAACAGACGCCATTGCTCGCAACTTTAAGCCTTCTGTAATAAAACTTAAATCTTGATTTACTTGAAATTGTGCTAAAGTAGTATTTGCAAAACGATCTCTAAATCCTTTTACACTTTCAGCATAGGGGTTTGGGAAACCACCATTTCCTTTATTACCAAAAAGTGTATGATTAAAAAATTGCGTTATTTCATCCGTTTCAAAAACTTTTGGGAAGTTTGCAGGATTTGCTTGAGCTACTTGTCTAAAAATATCTGAAGCGCTTACTATGGGGCCATTATATCTTTCGAATAAAGAGTAAAACTTAGCAGAAACTTTAGTAGTTTTTGTTAAATTGATATTGATATTCGCCCTTAAATTAGATCTATTAATATCAATATTATTATTAAAATTATTTAAAGGATCCACTTTTAATAACCCTTTTTCATTGGCACTTGTAACAGACAAATAGTATTGTGCAACTTCCCCACCTCCATTTATATTTGCATTAAATCTTCTATTTATAGCAAAATCATTAAAAAGTTCCTTATGCCAGTTGATGTCTGGATAAAGATTTGGGTCTAAACCATTTCTTGTTCCTTCAATTTTTTGTTTAGAGTATAATAGATTGGCAGACTGGTCTCTAGACCTTTCTGCTCTATTATACAATTCCATATAATCAACTGCTCCTAAAAAACTGTTTACTTTTGATGGACTAGAAATAGAGTTTTCATAACGAACAGAAACTCTTGCTTTGCCTTTTTTTCCCTCTTTGGTAGTTACTAATACTACCCCATTCGCACCTCTAGCTCCATATAAAGAGGTGGCTGTTGCATCTTTCATTATAGAAAAAGAAGCAATATTATCTGGTTCTAATCGAGCTAAGTCATCAGAAGTAATTTGCAAACCATCTAAAAGAATTAAAGGGCTATTGTTAAAGCCAAATGTAGTCACACCTCTAATAAAAAAGGCTGCATTATCTTGGCCTGGTTCACCCGATCTTTGATAAGAAATTAAACCTGAAATTTGACCAGCCAAAGAGTTTGTTAAATTTGCAGTAGGCTGTTTTAAATCAGTTACTTTTACTGTTGTTATTGACCCAATTACACTATTCTTTTTCTGCTTTGAGAAGGCAACTATTTGAATTTCTTCTAATTGATCCGAGCCCTCCTTTAAAATGACATTAATCTTTTTTTGGTCTAAAACTTTTATTTTTTGAGTTTCAAAACCTAGATAAGAAAAAACTAATATTGCATTGGGGGTTTTTATATTTATTGCATATTTACCATCAAAATCAGTTGTTGTTCCGTTAGTTGTTCCCTCAACTAAAATAGATACTCCAGGCAATAAATTTCCCAAACTATCTGTTACTTCTCCAGAAACAATTACCGTTTGTGATAGAGAAGAAATTGTGAAAGAAATTAAAAATACTTGTAATAATTTCAAAAAATTGAATCTAGATTTTTTCATAAATATTTTTACAGATAATAGAACAGAAGTAAAACTTCTGTTCTATTAAAAAGAAGTTTACTTTATTTTTTAATTAATTTCTTGAACTTACCATTGATATTAATAAAATAAAGCCCTGGCTTTAATTTTTCAATTGATAATTCATTTCCCTGAATTTTTTCTTTTAATACTAATTTTGAATTAATATCAAAAACTCTGATTACTTTTTCTCCTTCTAAGTCTTTAATTTGAATTTTATCGTTTGCAGGATTTGGAAAAAACTGAAAAGTTGTTAAATCATAATTATTTACAGATGCAGTTCCTTGTAATTGTGGTCCCATTAAATCATCAATATAAAAATCTCCAGTAACATCACCATTTCCTGGACCTATAAAAATAAAAATATGATCAAAAGTTACACCATCAGCTAACTCTGAGGCATCAATATAAATTGTTTGCCATTGATTAGCAACTAAAATATCTCCCCATTTTTCTAGATTTGCATTTTGATCACCATCCTCTTTTGCATCTGATAATTTAAACATAAAGTTGGTAGTAATAGGAGAATATACTCTAAAAGAAAATATATCGTCTTTAGTTGCGTCAAAAGGAGCATTCAATTGAAAATGGATTCTTTCCCATCCGCCCCAAGTATTTCCTTTTGTCCACTTGGTAACCATATTTGTACCACCATCAGGGTCTGAGACAGTTTCATAAACACCTGCTGGATCTCCCATAGATTCTGACACTGATGCTAGTGATGTTCCATCAAAATCATTGTAAGTTACCATTGTTATATCCGAAATAGTAGTAGTAAATGTTGATGAAACCCCAGAAATAGCAGTGTCATTTTCTTTATATTCAATGGTATTATCTATAATCCCAAACCAATAGGTGGTATTTGGTTTTAATAATTCTGAAGGACGAATAGTAATTGTAGATTTATTTGAAGACAAAATTGCATAAGAAGAAACTAAAGTACCTGATGAATTATTTTCTCTTAATTCTACAAAGTCAGAAATATCAGTAATAGTTGAATTGTCTAGATTTCTAAATTGAAAATTTGATGTTATTGTAGGACTTGCAAGTAATGAAACTCCCGTTTCTGATTCTGCAGGGCTTAATGTTGTGCTTACTGCTGGCGGAACATTACTTTTTAAATAATCATCAAAATAATATTTGTCTCCGGCAACTGAACCTCCAGTTCTATCTCTGTCAAAATAAATCTGAACTCTATCCAAGTTAGTTTCTGTAACAGCACCAAAATTATATATTAATTCTACCCATTTATCTGTTTCAGTAACATTTATAATTTGTTCTGATCCAGTCCCATAATCAGGGAAGTTTTGAACTCTTACGGTTACGGCTACGGGTTTGCTAACCCACACTTTTACTTTTATGAAAGGTGTTTCTGCAAAATCTAAAGGAGTTAATGGTGTTGCATCAGATACTAAATCGTTTTCTAAACCAGAATCATTTCCAGCATGTGTATATTCTCCTACATTATCAGAAAGATTAATTCCACTTTTATCTGGATTTGCAATTTTAGCAAATCCTGTTCCTCCCCAAGAACCAAAACCAACTTCTTGGTTTGTTGTATCAAAATCAAATAACATTTCATTGATATCTCCTGTAACTGCTGCTTTAGTTGTAAAACTTGCAGCAACACTCGTTACAGCCTCATTTGTAGAAAATTCAATTGCACTATCAATCACCCCATACCAATAAGTAGTAGCATTACTTAAATCGTTTGTTGGGTCAATTGTAATTTTATTTTTATCTCCATTAATTGTTGCTGAAAATGGAACATCTGCACCATTTACATCATCTATTCTTAAAGCCACTTTATTAGTTAAATCTGTAAGCTCAGCGTCATCTATATTTCTAAATTTACCATTGGTTCCTATTACCAAATTGGTATTGATTGCAATATCAACAGCTCCATTTGTAGGACTATATTCTACAGCTGGAGAAGAGTATAAAGCTGGACCTTTTATATCATCAAAGAAATAGATATCACCTTGTGTTGTATTTGTTCCATCAATTTTAATAACAATATTATTCATATATATATTAGAGTAGCTACTAAAATCAAAAGTTAGTTCTACCCATTCATTTATATTTTCAGCAGTGACAGATGAAGTTACTGATATATTATTACCCCAATCCGGAGAATTCTCTAAATGGAAAGTAACATCAATTTCTTCTGTTGAAAATACTTTCATTTTAAAGATTGGATTTGATGTTAAATTAAAAGGCATTGGAAATACAGAAGTAGGATCAATAACTCCAATTCCAATTCCATTGTCGCTTCCTGCTGTAAATTGACCAACAAAACTCGATGAATTTGTTGCATCTGATGCTGGATTTACCACCTTAGCAAAAGTTGAAGATGTGTTCCAACTGTTAAAAACAATGTCAGCATTGTTTGTATCAAAATCTATGTGTGTAACTTCTGAAGTTGAGGGTGGAGTTTGGTCTAATTCTACTAGAGTCATATTATCAATAATAATACCTGAAGTACCAAAGGAATTACCGCCAGTTCTAAATAAAATAAAAAATGTTCCACCTGAAGTAATTTCAAATTTTCCAGGATTAGAAGTATCACATCCGGCTTCTACAGCTGAACCTGAATAAGTTTTTATATTTCCACAGTCCCATGCATTATATGCTTTAATAACCTGTTGATCTCCGCTATATTCTTGATTTTGTGCTGGTTGAGATGATCCAATATATACTTCACCCCAAATTTCATTGATATCAGTATATGTCATATCCATATCAAACTGATACAAACCAGGAGTTAAATTCACAGTAGTGTAAAGTCCCATGTGTATCCAACCACTATCAGTAGGGTCAATTTTTCCAATATTCACTTCTCCTCCAGAAATAGCAACTGAGCCATTTGTACTATCAGTTCCATATTGGTTTACAATTGTCCAACCTGAGGCGTCATCAAAGCTTCCATTTGTAATAAGGTTTTGAGCATTGACAATGATACTTGCCAATAAAATAAACAGTAAAGTAATTTTTTTCATAATAAATAGATTAGTTAAAATAACATAGATTATAGATAATAACATTGTTGTTTGTAAAAGAGTTAATATTTAATTTTGATTATAATTAAACTACAAACAAACTTGAAATCACATTGTTCAACAAAAGTGGATTAAAACTTGTTAGTTAACAATTTATTAACCTCTACAAAAATTGTTATTAGATTAATTTTGCCTCTACAAAAACTTTGTTAAATAATATAACTATCTGTTTTTAAGATATTTAAAATTTCTGAATGTAATGTGCAAGGTTTTCTTCTTTATCTAAGTTAAATTTTTTACGAAGTCTATACCTACTTTGTTCAATACTGGTAATAGCTACATTCATTAAAGAAGCAATCTCTTTTGAGGATAGATTTAGTTTTAAATATGCACACAACTTAATTTCATTCGGTGACAAATCAGGATGTTGTTCCTTTAAATTTTGAAAAAATTGAGAATGAGAATTACTAAAATGCAATTGAAAAGTTAACCAATCCTCTTTATCAACCAAATGATTATTAATTTTTTTAATTACTTTCTTTATTGGGTAGTGTAATGAACTATTCAACAATTCACTATCAATGCTTTTTATATCATTAATCAGATCCGTTAATAACTCATTTTTTTTGATGTTGTTTAAGGTTGATGATGCCAATGCCGCATTTTTCTTTTTAATCTCTAAGTTTAGATTTTCTTCTTTTAGTAATAATAGTTTTTTTTCTGCTTCTAATTTTTCTAATTCAAATTTTTCTTTTTGGCGTTCTCTCTTTTGGGTTTCTATCTCAATGAATTTATTTACCTTTTTTATGTTTTTCGTGTTTAAATATGCCCTATAAGTTATAAAGACAACAATGAAAATTATAACATAACACGCAATAGACCAATTACTTAAATACCAAGGATACTCAATATAAAATGGAATACTAATAATTTCGGAGGTTGTATTACTTTCATTTTTGGACATTATCTCTAATACATAACTACCAGAGGATAAACCCGGAAAATTAATTTCAAGTTTGTGATTCCAATTAGACCATTTATTATTTAATCCTTTTAAATTATATTTAATTAATTTAGAGCTTCCCAAAGGAGCTCTAGGTATAGCAATTTTTATTTTTATGAAATTATTAGAATAAGGTATTTTAATTTCTTTTCCATTAATTGGAGCTCTAATAGTGTCTTTAGAACTTATTAATTCTATTGATTTTATAATTGGAGTTGAATTGCTCTTAGAGGTTTTTGACCTATCTGCATCATGAAAGAAAATCCCATTTTCAATCCCTATTCCAAATATATTTTTGTCAAGTTTTTTAAATTTATTAAAATCATTTAAATGTTTATCCCAGATATTATAGAAAAAAGTTTCATTAACCTTAAAATGATTTTGATCTCTTAAAACATATCCAATTGTATTGGGGGTTGAAAACCAAAATATATTTTCATTCTGAGAAATATGACTGATATTATGTATTCCTTTAAAAATTTCTGAGGGATACTTGGCTTTTGTAAACACATTATCTATAGCATCATAATAAAAGAATCCTTTTGGATTATAAAAAACTAAATTACCATCAATTTTAGTAAAATAAGCATATGGTTCTATACTTTTATTGTCAACACCATAAAATTCAAATCTTTCGAGATCAAGCCCGTCTGATGATAATATTAATCTGTAGTACCCCTTTTGTGGGTGTCCAATCCAAATTTGACCATATTGATCAAACTCTAAAAAACGTGAGGATTCTCCAAAATTTTCGAATTTTTTAATGAAAGTCCAATTATTATTTATTTTTCTAAAAACGGCTAAACCTGAATAAAATCCGACATATAATATGTCATTAAATTTAGGATGCTTTTTAAAAATCCAACCACCACCCTCTAAATGAATTGTTTCTAAAAATGTATCTTTAATTAAAAACAACCCTCTATGACTTCCAACTAAGACTTCATTATCAATCTCTTCAATTTCCCAAATATTATCATTTTTTTCATCAATTAATCTTGGTTCTGTTAATGGATAATTTATATTTTTCATAAATAATCCTTGATTGGTCCCTAAATAAAGCATTGAATCCTTTAAATAGCTGGTAAATACAGTTCCAAAGTTACTATTGTTATCTAATAAATATTTTGAATTACTATTTATTTCAACATAACTTATACCAGATTCAGTACTTACCCAAATATTATTATTAATGTCATTAAATACTTTTTTGATAGAATTGTTGCTTATACCTCTTTTTTTATTTATGTGATTTCCTATTTCACCGTTATCAGAAATGATATAGATTCCATTTCTAAGTGTTCCAACTACATATTCGTTATCAGAATATTTCTCAATATCTGTTATTATAAATTTTTCAAATTTTGTATTTACAGTCCAATTTTTTTTAATTAAAACATTATTTTTAAGACACCAAAAACCATTATTTTTAGTTGCAATTAGTAATGAATTATCTTTTTCAACAAATACTCCAACGATATCCATAGAAATTTTCTCTGTCCCTTTAATTAATTTTTTTTCAGACTTAACAATTTCAAATAACCCAATAGAAACATCTTGAAAAAAACCTCTGCTTTTTGAAAAAAAGAGATTACTGAATCCTTTGTCAGCGTGAATAGTGTTTAACTGATTAGTCAATGGATCAAAAACATATATTAATTGAAATGATTGAAAATATATTTTACCTTGAATTTCAATAATATTTGTAAAAACGGGCAATAAAGGAGCATCTTTAATTGGCTTTTTAAAAAATAAACTTTTATATTTCAGTTTTCCGGTTTTAGTTTTATACCAATATCCAAAACCACCATGTCCCCCTGTATATATATGATTATCGTCTTTATATAAGATAGCTCTTAAGTCTGATTGAAAACCTTCTGAATATATGTTCCATCTATAACCATCATATTCTATTAATGATCCTGATTGAGCAAAATAAAGCAAACCATTTGCGCCTTGGGATATATCAAAAACTTTCAATCCTACTTTAACTTCTTCTTTTGAAAAATTCCTAGTATAGGGAAGTCCAGGAAAATTTGAAATTTGAGAGAAAGTATGGATTTCAGACCAAAGAAAAAGAAATAAAAAAAGGAAATTTAAATTTTTATATAGAAACTTTATAAGTTTTATCATAACATTAGATAACATTTATAAAAATTATTTTTTAAATTTTATTTTACAATAAGTAAATAATAATTCCATAATGTTTTGATTAAATCCCAGCTTTGCTTTAATGTAATTTATATGATTTACGACCTCAAACTAAAGTTTACTTTTCCAAATGGAGGATTTGTTTAATAATTCAAATATAAAAAGTTTTATTTAAATCATAGTTAATTTTGATTCTTGGTACTCAATACTTTATTAAATAAAAATAATTTCCTATAAACATTAAGTTATTTTAGAATAAACTTGTTTTTTTGAAAATTTGGCCTAAAACATAATAAATGAAGTTTTAAATTTGTTCTAAATGAATAGTTTGCAAATGACCCTCTTTTAATATTAGAGAACATTAGTAGAAATACAAACAAAGCATAGTCAACCAATTAATGAGTGGACAAATTGTTTGTAATTTTCTTGAATATCTTCAATAAATTTTATTTTGTTTTGATTTAACCCTATATCAGATATAGAGAACATTTCCAAGTTATATTGCCTTAGGTTTTTATCACTCCATAAAATAACTTCAGTTATAATTGGGGCTAACTCTATCCCTTTTTCTGTTAACAAATATATGTTTTCCTTTTGATTATCAGGTAATTTTTGCTTGGTTATCAATTCATTTTCCTCTAACCACTTCAATCTTGACGACAAAATTCCGGGTGCTATTCCTTCTGGGGAAATAGAAAAATCCTTAAACGTCTTCTTTCCTTGAACCAACATATCTCGCACTATCAACAAAGACCATTTATCCCCTACTATATCCAACATAGATGCTACAGGGCATTTCGATCTAAAATTAATTCTCATTTTTTACTATTATTTTAGTAGTAATAAATATATTTGATTATTTTTGCTACTGATTTAGTATCAAAAATAATAATTTTAAATGAAACAATCAAACAACACAGTTTTAATAACAGGCGGAGGTTCGGGTATAGGACTTGCACTTGCCAAAAAATTTATGGAGAATAATAACACCGTAATTATTACAGGTCGTAATCTCCAAAAATTAGAAGCTGTCCAAAGGGACTTTCCCCAGATCCATATTTTTCAAAGTGATGTAACGGATGACGCAGATGTAAGACAACTTGCAGACGACATTAACCAACAATTTGGCGGCATTAATGTACTCGTCAATAATGCAGGTATAATGAATTTGATAAATGCAGGAAACGAAAGCAATGACTTGCAAAAACAGATGCAAGAAATAGAAATCAACTACAATTCACCAATTAGAGTCTTACACTACTTTTTACCACAATTGAAAGAAAGTAAGAACGCAGTTCTTGTGAATGTTTCTTCTGGCTTGGCATATGTTCCGTTTTCACAAGCACCTGTATATTCAGGTACTAAATCGGCTTTGCATTTTTGGACATTAGGTATTCGCCCACAATTGAAGCCACACAATATAAAAGTGGTAGAGCTTCTTCCACCAGTAGTTGATACACCATTGGCTCAAGGAGCTGATATTGCCGAAGATGATAACTTGAAACCAATGCCACCCGAAAAATTAGCAGCTATTTTTTGGAAAGATTTTATAAATGGAAAAGAAGAGATTACACCGGGAATTTCCAAACAATTGAAATTGTTGAGTAGGCTTGCTCCCAAATTCATCTTTAAGCAATTGAATAAAAAACCAATCCCAAAGAGTAATTAATCAAATAAAAAAATAACAAAATGGACAATTTTACAATTATCAACTTACAAGCCTTAATAGGCACAGTAGCAATTATTTTAGCTTTTAAATGGTGGGTGCAACCACGCCTTGCAAACCTATCCATACAAGACGCTCTTTTACCTTTTGTATTCCTAAACATCTTTCGATATTTAGGTTTAACCTTTATGGCAAAGGAGCAATTTTATAATGGCTTTCCAACTGAATTTTTAAACACAGCAGGATTATTAGACTTTTCAACTGCAATTTTAGCAATCATTGCCGCCATTGCATTAAAAAACAAATGGAGTTTTGCCATTCCATTAGTATGGATATTCAATATTGTAGGATTTGGAGATTTAATTACTGCTTTTCCTCAATTTTTCGGACTTGAACTCTATAACCACAACCTTGGCTTCATTTGGCTGATGTTTGTAACCTATGGTTTAGCCACATTTTTAAGTCATTTATATATATTTTATAAACTATTAAATCCGAAGAAATAAATTAATTGTTAAACAGTAGAAAAAATAAAAAACAGATTATAAAGTTAATCGAAACAAGTAAAGAGTTTAGTATTCCTAAAAATTTCGTATAAGAATAGGCGCCATCAAAAAAAGATGTGCTTTCAACCTTTTTTGTTATATATTTTTTATAACTATAAATCTTCAATCAAATTTTTAAGAAAATCTAATAATTAATTCGAAAATAAGTCCATTTGGTGTACAAAAAACCTCAACAGGATTGTTGAGGTTTTTTTAGTTAGTTATTTGTCTATCAATTTGTTGGTCTAAAGAAATAAAGGTTTCTGTTCTAGAAATTCCTTCGATATTTTGAATATCTTTATTCAGAAGATGCATTAAATCTTCGTTATTTTTACACATTATCTTAATGAAAATTGCATAATTACCAGTCGTATAGTGACTTTCTACAATTTCAGGAATTTCCTTTAATCTCTTAATAGCAGATGAATATAGATTGGATGCTTCTAAAAAAATACCCACAAAAGCAGTGGTTGTATATCCCAAAGCCTTTGGATTGATAACCATTTTATACCCTTCAATTAAGTTGGATTTTTCTAGTTTTCGCAATCGCTGATGAATAGCAGCTCCAGAAACACCGACTTCCCTTGCGATACTCAAAATGGGT
>Ga0209137_1001404_pt1 | contig 22870 bp, 18 predicted proteins | sample SaaInl5LU_22_DNA_FD_184642 | JGI IMG/M metagenome (GOLD analysis project Ga0209137, IMG submission 184642) | Marine microbial communities from expanding oxygen minimum zones in the Saanich Inlet - ESP_105LU_22_DNA (SPAdes) (version 2) | ecosystem: Environmental > Aquatic > Marine > Intertidal...
TTTGTGTTGAACAAAACCATGTTCTTTAGCATATTCAAAAATATACATTGTAGCTAAAAATGCTGGCACATAACCTGCCGTTTCACGTGGTAAGTTTGGTCTAATATTCCAATAATTTTTATAACCCCCAGAACGCCTAATGGCTTTACTTACATTTCCTGGTCCCGAATTATAAGCCGCTAATGCTAAATCCCAATCTCCAAAAATCTCATAAAGTCTTGCTAAGTATTTTGAAGCAGCTTCTGTAGATTTAATTGGGTCGCTTCGCTCGTCTACATAACTACTAACATCTAATCCATATTGCTTTCCAGTAGCAAACATAAATTGCCATAAACCTGTTGCACCTACTCTAGATTTTGCTCGAGGTTTTAAAGCAGATTCTACAATCGAGAGATATTTCATCTCTAAAGGAATATTATAGTTGTCTAACTCACGCTCAAACATAGGAAAGTAAAATTTACTTAAACCCATTAAACGCTCCATAGATTGGTGTCTGTTTTTTAACCAATTTTTTATTACGCTTTCTAATTGAGGATTGTGCTCTACATTAAATGGTGTTCTAGCGTTTAAATGTTCTAGCCTAAGCTTTAAAGTATCTGTTGGGAGTTCTGGGTAATAAACAGCTTCGTATTTTAAGTCTGTGACCTCACGATAAATAGTATCGAAAAGCGATGTGCTATACAACTCTTCCATCCACTTTTTATCGATTTCTAAAGCTAAAGGATTGTCTTGTAACTCTTTTGTTAAGTCTATTTGCCTAATTGGTTTTATAGCCTTTTTAAAAAAAGCTTTTCCGTCTACAATAGTGTCTATTACGTAATTTTCACCAGCAATTAAATCGGATTCTGTAAGCCTTGAGGTTTTTACAGAAAGTGAATCTTGTGCGTTGAGTTGCAAGCCTATTAAAATAGAAAATAATACAATTTTATAATTGAAAACTATTGTCATTAAATAAAAGTTATGTTTAAACCAAACGCTAAAGTTGTAAAAATGTTATAAATCTAGTTTACTCTAAAATAGCTGCAATTCCAGGAAGTGTTTTACCCTCTAAACTTTCTAACATTGCGCCTCCACCTGTGCTTACATAACTTACTTTATTCTCGAAACCAAATTGTTTTACTGCAGCAACAGAGTCTCCTCCTCCAACTAAAGAAAAGGCACCATTTTTAGTAGCTTCTGCAATAGAATTTCCTAGAGCTATTGTACCATTAGCAAAGTTTTCCATCTCGAAAACGCCTAGTGGACCATTCCATAAAATGGTTTTGCTTTGCATAACAACATCGTGAAATTGTTTTCTAGATTCTGGACCAGCATCTAATCCCATCCAACGATCTGGAATTGCTGTTATGTCACAAACTTTAGTATTTGCATTGTTATTAAAATCGTCTGCTATTATAGAATCTATTGGTATATGTATGGTAACATTTTTAGCTTTGGCTTGTTTTAAAATATTTAATGCCATGTCTAATTTATCGTCTTCTACTAAAGAGTTTCCAATGGTTCCTCCTTGCGCTTTTACAAAGGTAAAAGCCATACCTCCTCCAATAATGATAGCGTCTACTTTATCTAAAATATTTTCTATTACTGTAATTTTAGACGACACTTTTGCGCCTCCTAAAATTGCTAAAACAGGTCTATCATCAGACTTTAAAACTTTATCTATACTTGTTATTTCCTGCTCTAATAAATAACCAAAACACTTGTTTTCAGGAAAAAATTGTGCAATAATAGTAGTGGATGCATGTTCTCTATGCGCTGTTCCAAAGGCATCGTTTACATAAATATCTCCAAGTTTTGAGAGTTTTTGGGCAAAATCATAATCTCCTTTGATCTCTTCTTCGTGAAAACGTAAATTCTCTAAAATTAAAAGTTCTCCTGGTTTTAGGTTTGCAGCTGCATCCTCAGCTTCTGTTCCTATGCAATTGGAAGCAAATTTTGTTTCTACTCCAATAAGGTCTTCAACCTTGCTAACAATATGTTTTAAAGAAAACTCGTCTTGAGTACCTTTTGGACGACCTAAGTGAGACATTAGTATGCAACTTCCTCCATCTTCTAATACTTTAATAATTGTTGGTTTTGCAGATGCAATTCTTGTGGCATCTGTTACATTAAAATTATCATCTAATGGCACATTAAAATCTACTCTTATAAGTGCTTTTTTATCTTTAAAATTAAAATCGTTTAAGGTTTTCATAGTGTTTTTATATACTTTTTATGTTTCAAATATATATAAATAGTGCGATACCTTTTGGAGATAAAGTGTTTAAAATTCGTTTTAAAACCATAACTGCTTAAAAAAAGTAGTATTTTCTTTGACGTTACTTTCTAACTATACTAGGTATAAGCTATATTTGCTATATGCTATTTAGTGATATTATTGGTCAAGCACATATAAAAAAACATCTTACCACAAGTGTTGATAATGGTCGTGTACCTCATGCTCAATTATTTATTGGTCCTGAAGGTTCTGGAACTTTACCAATGGCAATAGCCTATGCACAATATCTTTTATGTGTTAACACTGAAGGTGAAAACACCAATGGAAATGCTACTTGTAATTTAAAATTTAATAATTTTTCGCATCCAGATTTGCATTTTGCTTTTCCAGTTACTACAAACGATAAGGTTAAAAAACATCCTGTATCAAGTCATTTTTTAGAAGAATGGCGAGATTTACTTACAAAGCAACCTTATGGTAATTTATTTGATTGGTATAAACAATTAGGTGTAGACAATAAACAAGGACAAATTGGTGTAGATGAAGCACAGGATATTATAAAAGCCTTAGCATTAAAAGCTTATGAAGGCGGTTACAAAGTGATGCTAATTTGGATGGCAGATAAAATGAATACTGCAGCTGCAAACAAACTTTTAAAGCTTATTGAAGAGCCTCCAAATAAAACTGTTTTTCTTTTAATTGCAGAAGATGAAGAACAAATAATTAACACCATTAAATCACGATGTCAATTATTACATTTTCCACCTTTAGCAGAAATTGATATAAAAAATGCACTTATTAAAAACTATGGTTTAAATGAAGCTATAGCGACTAAAATTGCACATCAAGCCAACGGAAACTACAATAAAGCATGCGATTTAGTGTATAACGATAGTGAAGATATACAGTTTGAAACTTGGTTTATTTTCTGGATTCGTGCTGCTTTTAAAGCAAAAGGTAATAAAGCTGCAATACACGATTTAATAAAATGGAGTGAGGATATTGCTAAAACAGGTCGCGAAACTCAAAAACAATTTTTAGACTTTTGTTTGCAATTTTTTCGTCAAGCATTACTATTAAATTATAATGCCGAAGCTCTAGTTTATATAGACATAAAAACTAAGAAATTTGAATTGAACAATTTTGCACCTTTTGTGCATAACAATAATATTTTAGATATTTCTAACGAGTTACAAGACGCTATTTACCATATTGAACGTAACGGAAATTCTAAAATTATTCTTACAGATTTATCTATTAAATTAACGCGATTACTTCATAAAAAATCTGAATAATGAATCCTTTTAATTGGTTTGTTATTCTTAATCCTACAGCAGGACATGGTGCCGCATTAAAACAATGGCCAAAAATTGAAACGCATTTAAAAGCTTCTGGTTTTAAATATCAGTTTCAATTTACAGAAACTGTTGGACATGCTTCAATAATTGTATTAAATGCTGTAAAAAAAGGTTTCAGACACATTATTTGTATAGGTGGAGATGGTACATTACACGATATTGTTAATGGTTTAATGTTGCAAAAAGAAGTAGATTCTTCTGCTATTTCTGTTGGTATTATTCCAATAGGTACAGGAAACGATTGGATTAAAACTTACAATATTCCACATAGAATAGCAGACGCAATACAACTTATAAAAAACAACAATACTAAAGTTCAAGACCTTGGTAAAATAGAGTTTTTAGATTCTAAGAAACCAGTACTTTATTTTAATAATCTTGCTGGAATAGGCTTTGATGGTTTGGTTGCAAAAAAAACCGAAAAGCTTAAACATCTTGGTAAATTGTCTTACTTAATTGCTGCTTGCCAAGCTTTTATTCGTTTTAAAAATTTTAGTGTGGAAATTATTTATAATAACAACCGTTTTACAACGCAATCTTTAATGGTTTTGGTTGGTTTGTGTAAATATTCTGGAGGAGGTATGAGACTAACAGATTCTCCTGATCCAAAAGACGGTTTGTTTGATGTTACCAATGTAACCAAATTTTCTATTTGGGATTTTATTATCCATTTACCTAAATTATATAATGGGAAAGTAAAAGCTGCTAAAAAAGTAAATACCTTTAAAACAGAATATCTTGTTATATTAACCAATAAAAGGATAAGTGGTTTTTATTTACAAGCAGATGGAGAAGTTATACCAGCAGAAAACATTGCTGTTTCTTTAATTAAACAAGCCTTTACTTTTTACTGCTAATTGCTTTAACAAACTTATAATGAAAGTTTTAAAATTAAAAAAAGCGCTAAATATATGTTTAGCGCTTTTTTAAAATATTTTACTACTAATTATTTTTTATAATTGGCATCTATTTCTTTAATGATAACGTCAGACAAATCAGATGACTCTTCTGCATATAAAACAGTACCTATAGACTCGTTAGTGCCAATAATAAATTTATAACCATTAGCTTTCCCGTAATCTTTAACAGTGCTTTTCATTTTAGAAATTAAAGAATCCATTTCTGTTTGATATGCTGTTTGCATTCTCGTTTGTTCTGCTTGCATACCTTGTTGGTATTGCTGCACTTTCATTTGAAAAGGTTGCAATAATTCTTGTTGCTTCTTTTCTGAAAGCCTGGCAGCTTTAACCTGAAGTTCATTGTATTCTGCTTGGTATATTCTACCTAAACTATCTGCTCTAGATTTAGACGATTCGTTTATTAAATCGTATTTAGTTTCAATGTCTTTTTTCTCTTGAATCTCGTTAATTACCTTTCCATTGTCAACGTAACCTATTTTTTGTTCTTGACAAGAAGCCAATGTAAATAATGCAACTAATGCTAATATTAAATTTTTCATTTTTTTATAAAATTTTATGTTGGCGCAAAAATAGAAAAGTGAACATAATTTTTGTCTATTAATTTAGAAAAAAGAAATTATAAGAAAATCTTATAACAAAACACAACTCTTATAGTTTAAAACTATAAAAAACAAGTTAAAATTAGGCGTTTTAATGCACTTTTATAAATTTGGCAACAAAATATATTGCTTAAACTTTTTTAATGTTTAAAAACTAATCTTTGTCGTTTTTTATTACATAAATAATTGAAGAATACTCTCCAGAGCGTTTTGCTTTGCTATTAGAAAGCCATCCAATAAAAAATGCAGGTATAATTTTTAATAAACTGTTTTTATATTTTTCTGAAAGTAGACTCACATAAAACGCATCGAAAACCATTGGTAGAGTATTTACAACTTTCATCTCTACGGTTTTAAATAATCTAAGTATTGATTCTCTAGAAAAATGCCAAAGATGTCTAGGCACATCGTAAGCTGCCCAAAAGTTTTTATAATATTTAGCGTCGTAACTTTTATAATTAGGAACTGCAATTACTAAAGTGCCATTTGGTTTTAGTAATGTTTTTAAAATTAATGCTTGCGCATCTAAATTAGGTAAGTGTTCTAAAACATGCCACAAGGTAATAACATCAAAACTGTGGGTTTTAAAAATTTCAAGTTTTTCGATATTAAAAACGGAGCCCTCACAACTTTTATTTGCTATATCTCTTGCTTTTTCATTAGGTTCAATTCCAAAAACCCTCCAACCATCGTCTTTAGCTGTTTTTAAAAAAGCACCTGTTCCACAACCAATATCTAATAGGTTTTTTTCTTCGGAAGAAAATGAATTAATAAGCTTTAATTTTCGTTTTAAAGCTATGTTTCGAATAACATGATATGTTTTTTCAAAGAGATTGCGTTTAGCGTTTGTATGCGAAATATAGTTTTCACTTTTATAATATTCTGGAAGTTTTTCTACCAAAGGTTGAGGAGTGGTTTCTAAATAACCATACTCATTATTTAATATCAATTGAAACTCTTCTCCTGAAACAGAATGGTCTTTAACTTTAATATATGTTTGTTGTTTCTGCACTATTTTGTGTTTTGTTCCACGTGGAACTATTTTAAAGTATTATGTAATTCAACGTCTAACATGTTAGCTAAGTCTGTTCCAAATTTTATTACTGTTGACTTATTTGATGAAATAAATAGAATCTCGTTTTTGCTGCCTTTAAAAAACTTTAAAGTATATAACTTGTATTTACTTTCTCCCAAAATATCTGGCATGTACCCAACATGGTTTGTTTGAATAAAGGACTGATTAAATAAAGAAATATAATCAGGAAAAAATAAGTTTTTATTAATCGTAAAAAATGAAATTTTGAATATTGTAAACTGATAGTATGAATTAAATGCTTTTGTTATAACAAGATTATAGTTGATAAAAAAAACAAGTAAGGCTGAAATTAAAAAAAACATACTGATTACTCTAAAACTCTCTAAAAAGTACAAACCAACAAGAACCATAGCAAAGGCAACAAATATTTTCTGTCTAAATGGAATGGATTGACTTAAAGCAATTGAATCCATTATCGTCCCATATAAACTAAAAGCACTGATATATCTGCTGGAGAAACTCCACTAATTCTTGAAGCTTGAGAAATAGTAACTGGTTGAATTTTATTTAATTTCTCACGTGCTTCTAAGCTCATTGATTGTAAATTAGAATAATTAAAATGTGGTGGGATTTTTATATTTTCTAACCTGTTTAGTTTGTCTGCATTATTTTTTTCTTTATCGATATAACCAGAATATTTAACTTGAATTTCTGTTTGTTCAATAACTTCAACATCTAAGTTATGGACCTTAATATAATCATCTACAGACTTAATTTTACGCATATCATCTATAGTAATATTTGGTCTAGCAAATATTTTATGCATCTTTCCTTGCTGTTTTACTGTAGCAGAATTCTTTGCTTCTAGAATAGGATTTGCTTCTTCTTTAGTAACACTAGTTTCTTTAAAAAAAGTAACAAACGCTTTAGAGGCCTTAAGTTTTTGTTCCATTCTTTTAAGACGTTTTTCGCTAGCTAAGCCCAATTCATAACCTTTAGGCGTTAACCTGAAATCTGCATTATCTTGACGTAGCAAAGTTCTGTATTCTGCACGAGAAGTAAACATTCTATAAGGTTCTTCTGTGCCTTTAGTGATTAAATCGTCTACTAAAACACCTATATAAGCTTCGTTACGTTGTAAAACAAAAGACTCCTTCTCTTGTACTTTAAGCGCTGCATTTATTCCTGCCATAAGACCTTGTGAAGCGGCTTCCTCATATCCTGTAGTTCCATTAATTTGTCCTGCAAAATATAAACCTTCAACAAGTTTAGTTTCTAAGGTGTGTTGCAATTGAGTAGGTGGAAAATAATCGTACTCTATAGCGTAACCTGGTCTAAAAAACTTAACATTTTCAAAACCTACTATAGAACGCATAGCTTTAAATTGCACATCTTCTGGCAAAGAAGTAGAAAACCCATTAACGTACATTTCTACAGTATTCCAACCTTCAGGCTCTACAAATAATTGGTGACTGTCTTTATCTGCAAACCTGTTAATTTTATCTTCTATGCTTGGGCAATATCTTGGTCCTAAACTTTTAATTCTTCCATTAAACATTGGCGAACGATCAAAACCTTCGCGAAGTAAATCGTGAACCTGCTCGCTTGTATGTGTCATATAACAGGACCGTTGGTGCTTTAAAGGTTTGGTGATGTCAAGGTAAGAAAACTTTTCTGGAACAAGATCTCCTGGTTGTTCAACCATTTTTGAATAATCTAAAGAACGACCATCTACTCTTGGTGGTGTTCCGGTTTTCATTCTTCCAGATTCGAAACCTAGATTAACCAGTTGTTCTGTAATACCAGTTGCTGCCTTTTCACCTGCTCTTCCTCCACCAAAATTCTTATCGCCAATGTGAATTAATCCATTTAAAAACGTACCATTAGTTAGTACTACAGATTTAGCTTTAACTTTTATTCCTAAAGATGTGGTTACACCAGTAACTTTTCCGTTTTCAACTATTAACCCAGAAACCATCTCTTGGTAGAAATCTAGATTTTTAGTGTTTTCCAAAAGCATTCTCCAATCTTCTGCAAAACGCATTCTGTCGCTCTGAACTCTAGGGCTCCACATTGCTGGACCTTTAGATTTGTTAAGCATTTTAAACTGTATGGCAGAGGTGTCGCTTACAATACCACTGTAGCCTCCCAAAGCATCAATTTCTCTTACTATTTGGCCTTTTGCAATTCCACCCATTGCAGGATTACAAGACATTTGGGCAATGTTTTGCAAATTCATGGTTATAAGCAAAGTCTTGCTTCCCATATTTGCTGCAGCTGCGGCAGCTTCACTGCCTGCGTGACCTGCTCCAACAACTATAACATCGTAAATTTCGTTAAACATAATTTTATATTCTTTAAAAGTTTTTAATGTTTATTAAAAACACCTCATTAAAACAATATTTTGTTTGTTCCACGTGAAACAATTGATTTGATACAAGCATAATGTTCCACGTGAAACACTAAATCTAATTAATAAAAGTTTGCAAATATACTACGAATTAATGAATTCTAAATAAGGGTTTTAAGATAGAACTCTTCTTTTGCTCTCATAAGTTTGGCGTCTTCTGGAGTCTTGTCCTTGTAGCCACAATAATGCAAAATACCATGAACCATAACACGCTGTAATTCTTCGTAAAATTGTACTTTGTAATCATTAGCATTGTCTTCTACCCGTTCAGTAGAAATATAAATATCTCCTTGTAAGGTTTTTCCTATAGAGTAATCAAAGCTAATAATGTCTGTAAATGTATCATGATTAAGGAATTCTACGTTTATTATATGAAGATATTCATCGTCACAAAAAATATAGTTAATCTCATCTTCTTTACAGTTCTCAGCAAGAATAACTGACGATAGCCACTTGGATAACTTAATTTCGTTTGTAAGCTTAAAATTGTTTTCGTAATTAAAACTAATCATTCTTTTGTTTAAAATACTCTTGTGCTTTTTGTTTATAAATTTGCTGCAAAGGTAAGGCTTGTTTATTCAAAATTTCGGTAGTGTTGAAATATTCTTTAGCTCTTGAAATTTGATTATTTGTAGTGTTTGTGTACTCTTTTTTGTTAGCTTCAGATTTACGTTTATTATCTTGACCTTGTTGAAAGGTCGCCTTCTCTAACTTTAATAATTGGTGTTGCAAATTCATCATTTTAGATAATGTTTCATTTGTTAAGCCACTATTTATTAAATCTAATTCTACATCTTCCATTTGTTTAAGAAGTTGTTTTGCTTGAGCTGGTGTTCCTAATCCCATTTTCTCATCTAAAGCGAGTTTATCTTCCAGCGCTTGACGGATTAACTGTTGTTGTTGGTAGATTTTATATAGTTCTCCATTGACATCTTCATTAAAACCATCTTGACCGTCTTGGTTTCCTCCTTTGCCTTCAACATTATTTCCTTTACCTTCTCCTTCACCCTTACCATCACCATTGCCTTTGCCTTCTCCATCTTTACCATTTTCTCCTTCTTTTCCATCCTCTCCTTCATTACCAGGTTTTTTGCCTTCACCTGGTTTTTCTCCTTGCTTGTCTCCAGGTTTCTCTCCTTCTCCTTCTTGAGGTTGTCCGCTTTCACTTTTATTTTTAGCATCTTCTGCTTGCTTATTAAGCTCTTCTTGACTTATAATAATGTCTGGCAACGGCATACCTCCTTCTCCTTGACCTGAACCAGGAGATGGCATAGCATTCATTAAACCATCTAAAGTGTCACTTAAAAAATTAGTTAAATTATTTGCAGAAGTAACCGTGTACTGCTGTGAAGAAACACCTTTGTATATGTTGTTTTCTGCTAAATCTGCAAGTGCTTTATCAATATTAAAATACACTTCAGAAATCTCTTTATTAACTTGTTCAGAGATTTTAGGTTGACGTAATGAAATAGCAAATAAGCTGTCGTCTATATGCTCAAAATGTGTACGTAAATCTTTCTGTTTTTTTAGGTATGTAGCATATTCGTTATGGTTGACTTCTATGCTTTTAAATTGATTCATAACCTTCTCCTCATCAAATGAAAACAACACTAAGTTGTCTAAAATTTGACGTAGCATTTCTATGTCTTCTTGAAGTGCTTCACCTCCTGCTCCTCCTTGTCCCATTTGGGCTTGCATTTTCATGCTCATCTCTTTCATTTTTTGGGCTGCAGCTTTTTGTTTCGCTTTGGCTTTAGCATTTTGTTCTTCTTTTGCTTCTTCTTCTTGAATATCTTCTTTTTTATCTAATGCTTCAGTAGCTTTCTGCTGGTCTTCTTTTACATTTTCTTCTTTATTCTCATCTCTTGGAAGCTTTAGAGGTTGTTTAAGTTGCTTATTATCTTTTTCAAGTTCATCTAATTGTTTTTGTATGTCTTCAAACTGTTTGTTTAAAGCGTCTTGCTGTGCCTTGGTATTCTCTTTTGAGTCTTTATTAGCTAATTCGTCTTGTTCTTTTGCAAGCTTATCTAACTCATTACCAATCTTTTCCATTTTTTTAGAGACATAGTAACGCTTTGTGAGTTCTAACATTTGCTCCAAACTTCTTTTTTGGTTTTTTGCTTTTTGGGCAAGTTTGTCTAATTTCTCAGAAAACTCTTCCTTATTCATCTTATCACGCAGTTTTTCAAGCTCATCAAGAAGTTTTTCGTCTTTTTTAAGCTGTTCTTCATTTTCTTTTAATCGCTCTTTTAGGTCTTCTTTAAATTGATCTTCTTTTTTGTTTTCTTTTTGAAAATCTTCTAAATTCTCTTGTAACTTTTTATTAAACTTCTGCATCATTTGCTCTTGCTGCTTTTGGCGTTTAATAAAGTTTTCGAATTTCTTTTTATCGTTAAAATTAAGTTCGCTTTTTTCCTTTTGTGTTTTTGATAGTTCTTCTAATTCTTTTTGCTGGTCTTCGAACTTTTCTAAAGATTTATTTAAATCTTGAATGGTTTCATTTTGCTCTTGTAACTGTTTTTGTTCTTCTTCTTCTGCAGTGCGTTTTCTATAGCTAAACACACTACTTTTTGTGCTTTTGTTTTTATTAACAGCATCGTTATCGAAAACCTCAAAGTATAAATCATAGCTTACACCTTCGGTGATTTGTAAATTGTTTGGAAATGCACTAACAAATTGGCTGAAATTAGATTTAGAAATTGGTATGACTTCTGTTTTTTTATCCTTATCGTTTCCGCTAGGATAATACACTAGCTGTAACTTGTAAAGTCCGTAATCATCACTCACTTGTCCTAAAAAGTATAAGGATTGTTGGTCTAAAGAATCGACTTTATACTGTAACTTCAAATCTGGATGTTCGTCTCTTACAACTTGTATATTAAACGCTAAATTTTCGTAATCTTTTAATTTACTGTTGCTTGTAGCAATACTATAATCTAAAGTTTTGTATAACCTTTTGGTCGCATTAAAATTGCCATTATTAGTATTATTAAACAACACGGTATCTTTAGAATAAAGCGTTGCGTAATCTGTAGCTTTCGTTCTTAATTTCCAAGTCACATTAGTTCCTGAAGGCACAACTGCATTTCCTGAACTTTTTAAGACCTCATCTCTTTTATTAGTGTAATTTGGATAATCTAAAACCATATCAAAACTAAGCAAAGTAGGTACAGGGGCCACAGTAATGGTATAAGGTTTAGAGGTTACATTATTAGCAGATAAGTTAAACGTGATGTTGGTTTTTGGTTGCTCGAAAACATATTCAAAAGCACCAACGCCACGTTGCTGAAGATAATAGGTCTCGTTGTTAAATGTTATTTGTGCGTTTTCTGGTGTTACCTCTCCTGCAGTTTTTACAATTAATCGAAACTCTTTATTTTCGACAGCCTGCATGTCTTCATTTAGAACAAAAAACTGAAATGGTGCAGGAGGTTCATAAGCGGTCTGATAATTTACAACGCGCTCATAACTGTCGCTAAACCAATTTAATTTTCCTGAAATGGCTGTTACTAAAATAATAAGCAGTGGAATGGCTGCATATTTTAGATATTTCGCGTTTTTTTTAAAATTAATAGCTAATTTAAAAGGAATTGGTGTTAATTCTGCCGATTTCTGGTCGATACTTGCTAGAAGGAGTTCAGAATTTGATGTTGTATTTTTAAGCTGAAGAACATTTAATAATTTATCATTTACTTCTGGAAAATGATTACCAATTAATACAGAAGCGTCTTCGTAATGTATTCCTTTTTGAAGTTTAAATAGTTTGGCAAGAGGTAATATTATAAACTTTGAAAATAAAGCGAGTTCTACGCTAACAAACAACCAGAATAAAATGGTTCTTGCAGATGAGTTAAGCCATAAAAAATGCTCTACCAAAAGAGTTATTAAAAAGTAAAGCAAACCTATACTAAAAAACAAAATTACACCTTTAATCAACTCATTGACGTAATATTTTCTAATAAATTGCTCTAATTTAGATTGTATGTTTTTAAAATTATTCAAAATAAAATTGCTTTTTAGCTTTATAACTCACTAAAATACATTTTTATTTTCTAAACAATATTAGCTTTTTGTTAAAAGCTTATTTTAAACAAAGTCCTCTTTTCTTTGTACTGTTCACATATCAAATTATCTTTGCCAAATCAAATTAAAAAAAATGTCTAAAAACGTTCGTGTGCGTTTCGCACCAAGTCCAACAGGACCATTACATATTGGAGGAGTTAGAACCGCACTTTTTAATTATTTATTTGCAAAAAAACACAATGGTACTTTTGTGTTGCGAATAGAGGACACAGACCAAAACAGGTTTGTTGAAGGTGCAGAACAATACATTATTGATGCATTAAATTGGTGTAATATTCCTTTTGATGAAGGACCAAACAAAAACGAAAAATTTGGGCCTTACAGACAGAGCGAGCGTAAACATTTATATAGAGAATATGCAGATAAACTTATTGCTTCTGGTCATGCTTACTATGCTTTTGATACCGCAGAAACTTTAGATTCTAAAAGAAAGGAGTACGAAGCAAATAAACAAACATTTATATACAATTGGCACAATCGTTTAGAATTGGACAACTCTTTAGCGCTCTCTGCTGAGGAAACTAAAAATAGATTAGATAATGGAGACGACTACGTGATTCGTTTTAAATCGCCTCAAGACCAAACGCTTCATCTTAATGATTGCATTCGTGGTGATATTAAAATTGACACAAATGTTTTAGACGATAAAGTATTATTTAAAAGCGATGGTATGCCAACTTACCACTTGGCAAATATTGTAGACGATTATTTAATGGAAATCTCTCATGTTATTCGTGGTGAAGAATGGTTACCATCTTTAGCATTACATGTGCAATTATATACTGCTTTTGGTTGGGAAGCACCTGAATTCGCACATTTACCTTTAATACTAAAACCTACAGGAAAAGGAAAATTAAGCAAGCGTGATGGTGATAAATTAGGTTTTCCTGTGTTTCCATTAGAATATACTTCTCCAGAAGGAGATGTCTCTAAAGGTTATAAAGAGGAAGGCTATTTTGGAGAAGCTGTAATTAATTTCTTAGCTTTTTTAGGATGGAATCCTGGAACAGAACAAGAGCTTTTTAACTTGGAAGAATTAATTGCTGCATTCGATTTAGAGCGTGTTAATAAAGCTGGTGCGCGTTTTGATCCTGATAAAATAAAATGGTTTAATCACCATTACATGCAAGAACAAAGTAATAAGGTTTTAGCTGAGATTTTTAAAACAATGCATTCTAAATTAGACAATATTGATGTGAATTATATTGCCATGGTTGTTGGTTTAATTAAAGAACGTGCAACTTTTGTAAGCGACTTTTGGGAATTAAGCAGTTTTTTCTTTGTTGCACCAAAGAACTACGACGAAAAAGCTTCTAAAAAAGCATTTAAAGAGGATACCAAAGACTTAATGACGCATTTAGTGTCAGTAGTTGCTAACGTTGAAATCTTTGAAGTAGAAACGCTTCTACAAGAGATAAAAGGATGGATTACTACTAATGATATTAGTTTTGGAAAAGTAATGATGCCTTTGCGTTTAGCCTTAGTTGGAGCCTTACAAGGACCTGATGTATTTGATATTATGTACCTAATTGGTAAAAACGAAAGTGTAAAACGTATCGAAAAAATAATTTCTGTTTTATAAGACACTTAATGGATTAAAAAAAGCGAGTTCATAATAATTATGAACTCGCTTTTTTGTTTCAATAATCTACTCTTTTATAAGCTTAAAGTCAGTATCTTTTACTATAAATTTAATTAATTATAGACCAGTTGCAATATTAGAAACATCGATAGAATTAAACGATGCATTAACTTTTAGATTTTTTACGTTTATTGTTCTTAACCAAAATATCCTGTTATTTTTAAAATGTAATCATTGCAGAAAAAGTTAGCATGGATTGGTTGCCTTTAAACTTGTTATTATTGTCTGTTAAATCAATGTCTTTATTTGAGTTTAACTTGTTGAAGGTGTTGGTAAAACCATAAATGTATTGAGCTCTAAACCTAATAATACTAAATCCTGCGGTTAACCCAACGGCTCCATTAATATTAAAATTAGAAATCTCGGTAATATTATTTGCTGTTAAACTGTTATAATTAGTAATCAAAAATAACTCTTGTTGGTCGTCTTTTAATTCTAAATTACTGTTGTATTGTAGCATTGGTCCAAAATCTAGAATAAATAATTACCAGCTAACTTAGCGTGCCACATAAAACCAAGTTGAACTGCTAAAAGTTTATATTCTAACTCTCTAGCAGATAAATCTATATTACTTGTGCGACCAGAAATTCCTATAGTGTTTTCAGAAAGTTGCATGCCATAACTTAAATTATACCATTTGTTTGGTAAATTTACAGTAGCACTCATACCTGCTATCCAGCCATTGCCTTTTGTAGTTTCAAAGTTATCTGTAATAATATCAAATTGTGTAAGACCTCCAAAAATCCCAAAACCATTTTTAATATCGTAATTTTTACGTTGTGAGAAACTTTTTGTAACAAAACATAGCATAATAGCTACTAATAAGCAAAGTTGTATTTTTTTCATAGTAAATTTTACTGTTAATGAGCAAATATAACTTATTTTAGTATCTTAAGTTTATTAACATTAAAAGCTAATCGTTTGGCTTTTATCTAATCATTAAAAAAACTGTCATGGGAAAAATTTTTCTTGTTCCGATTTTATTCTTCGGAATCATCATTCTAATTTCGGCTTTCTTCGTTGTAAAGCAACAAACTGCTGCAATTATTGAGCGTTTTGGTAAGTTTCACAGTATTCGCCAGTCTGGTTTACACTTAAAAATTCCACTAATCGATAAAGTGGCTGGACGCTTAAGCTTAAAAATTCAGCAACTAGATGTTATTATTGAAACTAAAACGTTAGATGATGTATTTGTTAAGTTAAAAGTATCTGTTCAATATAAAGTAGTTACAGCTAAAGTTTATGATGCATTTTATAAATTAGATTATCCTCACGAACAAATCACGTCTTATGTTTTTGATGTAGTACGTGCCGAAGTTCCAAAAATGAAGTTAGACGACGTTTTTGTTGAAAAAAACAATATTGCATTAGCAGTAAAAGCCGAGTTAAATGATGCCATGATTGATTATGGTTTCGATATTATTAGAACTTTAGTAACAGATATTGATCCAGATCCTCAAGTAAAAATAGCAATGAACCGAATTAACGCTGCAGATAGAGAAAAAACAGCTGCACAATATGAAGGTGATGCGCAACGTATTTTAATAGTAGAAAAAGCAAAAGCAGAAGCAGAAAGCAAACGTTTACAAGGACAAGGTATTGCAGACCAACGTCGTGAAATTGCTCGTGGTCTTGAAGAAAGTGTTGAAGTCTTAAATAAAGTTGGTATTAATAGTCAGGAAGCTTCTGCCTTAATCGTTGTAACACAACATTATGACACCTTACAAGCGATTGGTCAGCATACCAACAGTAACTTAATTTTAATGCCTAATTCGCCGCAAGCAGGAAGCCAAATGTTAAACGATATGGTTGCTAGTTTTACAGCAAGTAACCAAATTGGTGAAGCTATGAAAGAAGCAAAACTTAATAAAAACAAGAAATTAGGTAATTAACATTTAAAACCTATTACGTTATGTTAAAAAAAAGTATTTACATCCTTTTTATTTGTTTAACTGCTCAGGTTTTTCCGCAAAACACAGAAACACTTAAAGCACAAGCTATACGAGATGCTAAAGAAGCTACACAGGCAACTTTAAAAGAAGATTTTAAAAAATTACTAACTTATACACATCCAAATATTTTAGATGCTGCTGGTGGCGCAGAAGTTATGGAATCGTATTTAAAAACAACTTTTGCACAAATGAAAGCAGATGGTTTTACATACGAGGTTGCGGAAACCAAAGCAGTTTCAGATGTTGTAAAAGAACAAGGAGAATATCGTTGTTATGTTGAAAATTATATTGTTATGGTTATGAAAGACAAAAGAATTTTCTCCACAAGCTATATGTTAGGTATTTATAACGAAACAACCAAAAGGTGGTCTTTTGTAGAAGCAAAGGAAATGAAAAATACGGGTTCTATAATTGCTTATTTTCCAGATTTTAAAACCAATATAAATATTCCTGAAAACACAATGAAAATGGAAGACATTTAAATAGTTTCTTTCTTTACAATAATAAAGGCAAACTCAATGAGTTTGCCTTTATTATTTTTAACACTATTTATTTAAAAGGGTGTCTTTCTAACCATTTAGTAACTGGATTTAGGTATTTAACAATTAATTTAAGCATAGAATTTGCTAGGAAATTGGTATGCTTCATATAAATTTTCATAGTTTTTGGTTTTGCACCAACAGAACTCTTAATTTCCATTGCTGTTCTAGCATAAACAATGCTTTTATAGCTATTTTCAATACCATATTGAGCCATATCGAAAAGCATATTTAAATACATTTGGTGTTTATATTGATACTTCTGATTATAGCCTAAAAAATAAGTTTCTAGAATTTTATTATTGAGTATTAAAGTAAAAAACCCAACAAGCTCTTGATCTATAAAATAACCAATAACTATAAAGTTTTCCTTTAGTTCTTTTTTTAAGATTTTAAAATGATTTTTATTTAAAATGAATGAGTTTACACGTGCATTGTCTGAAACATTTTTATAGAGTTGAAAAATTTCTGACTCTAAAACAGTTAAATCTTCTAAAGATAATTCTCTTTTAAAAAGCTGTTTTCCTTTCTTTCTTGCCGACTTATAGCGATCTCTATACTTTTTGGTAAAAGCTGTTATATAATCTTCAACAGATTCCCAAGACTCTGGAACTGTAAAAATCATATTAGGTTGCACTTGTACTTTATAAAGCTTGTGCGCTTTAAAAAATGCTTGATTTTTATGTATAGTGTCTGTTTCGAAGTAGTCTTTAAAAGCAATTAACCTTACTTTTTTATTGTGCTTTTGTTTGAGTTGGGATGTAATGGTTTTAATAGCCAGGGAAACTTGATTTAGGTAGTCTATATAACTTATGCTTTCGGTTTTAAAGTACAGACCATGCTGTCCTGTGTGCATAATATTACCAATAATTAAAGCATTACCAGTTACAATTTTTGAGATGAGATGTTTCGTTTTTTGAATTAAATATTTATCGTTCGTGTTTCTAAAAATATCTTCTAAATACATTTCTACACGTTGTATTATTGCTAAACCAACAAGCTCTTCGTTTTTAAAAATACCTACATAATTTGGTGTAATATTTTTAGGACTAGATTGCTCTAATGCTTTTAAAAACGGCGTTTTTAAAAACAAGTCATTATTTGATAAAGCATTCCAAGACTCTGGAAGTTCACTTGCTTTAGAATAAATTATGTAGTCAATCAAAATTTTAGACAATAAAAAAGACTGAAATTTTCTATTTCAGTCTTTGTAAAGTTAGCATTTATACTCATTATCTCCAACCGCATATAATGGCCCCCATAATTGCTAAAGAAACGATCCAATATCCAGAGTTGATAAAAATATATTTCCAGCTTTTGCGTTCAAACATTCCGTTTATTGCAATAACAGGTAAAAACAAGAAGACACCTGCTAAAACACCGTGTAGAGCACCATGTTTAAAGGTTCTAAACTCGTTTCCATATTCTTCCATAAAAGCAAGATAAGTTGCCGTTTCACCTAATTCTCCTTGTGCTAATGCAAAAGCTCCCATTTGATGATTAGTTAATTGTTGTAAAAAGAAGGCTAAAATAAACGATAAAAACAAGGTTAGACCAAGAATAAGAGCCATGTTTCCACTTTTCATTTTCTCTTCAGTCATTTCTGCTTCTCGCATCCATACATTTCCAAAAAGTTTTGGGTTATACCATAAAAATCCTAGAACAAGAGGTGCAATTGCTGCTACTAAAATTGCTAAAAAATTAAATTCCATATTTATAAATGTATTAGTTAGATTGTTCAATTTACAAAAAAGTAATTACTTAAAGATTTTATTGATTTATCAACCACACAACAAGCTTAAGGTTTGTTATTTATTATTTTAATGCACTAGCTTCGGCAACAAGCAATTCATTTTTATCGTTTAAAGCTTTAGAGATAAAATCATTAATAGCATCATTTTTTTGTAATCCGTTGTCTAATAAAACACCCAAACTTATCATAGTAATTAAACGAGTACCTGTTTTTTTAACAGCAGTTCCAAATAGAGGCTCTAAATCTTCATACGTAACGTTTTTTGCTAACTCTTGAATTTCAGCTTTCGCCTTTTCGCGTTGCTGGTCTTGCATACGATCGTACTTTTTACCGTAAGATTTTATTTGCTCGATAGCTGAGCGCTTATTTTGTTGTGGTTGCTTTTGCAAATTATTATTCTCTATCGGCTTTACTTTAGCCCATGAATCTCTTAATCCAACTGTTTTATTAAATACTAATTTTTGTGATGTGGAATCTTTATCTACATTAAAATAACCTAAACGTTGAAACTGAAACTGCTCTCCTATTTTAGCTTTAGTTAAACTTGGCTCTACAAAAGCTTCTATAATTTTTAAAGAATTAGGATTTATAAAATCCATAAAATCTTTGTCTGTATGACTATCTGGAGCTTCGTCTGTAAACAATCTATCATATTCTCGCACCTCAACTTTAATGGCATGTTTTATAGAAACCCAATGTAAGGTGCCTTTTACTTTCTTTTCTGTGTCTTCAGAATAAGTACAGTGAACTTCTGTTACATTACCTTTAGCGTCTTTTACAACACTTTCTGCTTTAATAATGTATGCGTTTTTTAGTCTTACTTCACCTCCTAATGTTAAACGAAAAAATTTACTTCCTGCTGCTTCTTTAAAGTCTTCCTTTTCAATATATAGTTCACGAGAAAATGGTACTTTTCTATAACCAGCACTATCATCTTCTTGATTATTTTCTGCCTCAAGCCACTCTTCTTTATCTTCTGGATAATTGGTAATAACTAGCTTTATTGGTTTTAAAACAGCCATAACACGATCAGCTTTTTTATTTAAATCTTCACGAATACAAAATTCTAAAAGCGATACATCTATTATATTTTCTCGTTTTGCTACACCAACAGTTTCTACAAATTTTCTGATAGATTGTGGTGTGTAACCACGACGACGTAATCCTGAAATAGTTGGCATTCTTGGGTCGTCCCAACCCGAAACCACACCTTCTTCTACGAGTTTAAGCAACTTGCGCTTACTCATTATTGTATAACTAAGGTTTAAACGCGCAAACTCACGCTGTTTTGGTAACATAGAATACTTGTTCTTGGCGAAACCGAAAACTTGCTCCTTAAACCAGTCGTAAAGCTCTCTATGAGGCTTAAATTCAAGAGAGCATAATGAATGCGATATTTGTTCTATATAATCGCTTTCGCCATGCGTCCAGTCGTACATTGGGTAAATACACCAATCATTAGCTGTACGATGGTGATGCTTTTTTAATACACGATACATAATGGGATCACGCATGAGCATATTAAGATGTTGCATGTCTATTTTCGCACGTAAAATATGTTCGCCTTCATTGCATTCTCCAGCTTTCATTTTTGCAAATAACTCTAGGTTTTCTTCAACTGTTCTGTTTCTATATGGACCATCTATTCCTGGTTGTGTAGGTGTTCCTTTTTGCTCTGCCATAGCTTCGCTAGATTGAGAGTCTACGTATGCTTTACCTTCTTTAATTAATAAAACAGCCCAATCGTATAGTTCTTGAAAATAGTCTGAAGAATATAGCTCTTCTGCCCATTTGTAGCCTAACCAAGAGACGTCTTCTTTAATGGCATCAACATACTCCTGCTCTTCTTTTGCAGGATTTGTATCATCGAAACGTAAATTTACTGGTGCATTATATTTTTCACCTAAACCAAAACTAATACCAATGGCTTTAGTGTGGCCAATATGTAAATATCCATTAGGCTCTGGTGGAAAACGAAAACGTAATTTATCTTTAGATAATCCGTTTGCTAAATCTTCTTCTATAATATGCTCTAAAAAATTGAGCGCTTTTGTTTCTGTAGACATAAATAATACAATTAATTGCTTAACATAATCGTTTGTAAAATTAGTTAATTTTATTCTTAAAGAATTCTCAAGTGATTATAAATTAATTTAAAACGCTTTTTTAGGTACATTTGCCAACATAAATACTAAAAATGGGAATAATTAAAGTTGAAAATATCCGCGTTTACGCTTATCATGGTTGTTTAAAAGAAGAAACAGCTATAGGAAGTGATTATCGAGTGGATTTAAAAGTAAAAGCCGATTTACAAAAAAGTGCTAATTCTGATGCGCTTAACGATACTGTAGATTATGTGCTATTAAATGCAATTGTTGTTGAAGAAATGGCAAGACCAAGTGCGCTTTTAGAGCATGTTGCAAAACGTATTTTAGACCGCATTTTCACTGAAGATAAACTAGTTACCATCGCAACGGTTGCTGTTAGTAAAATAAATCCACCAATAAGTGGAGATGTAGAAATGGTGACTATTGAATTAACAGAAAAAAGGAAAAACTAAGCGTTTTTAAATTTATTACCAATCTAACAGAAGTTTATTTGGTATAAGTAGCGTAAAAAGGTAATTATTTTTATATTTGCCTACTTAATTAGGTGTCGTGGCCGAGTGGCTAGGCAGTGGTCTGCAACACCATCTACAGCGGTTCGAATCCGCTCGACACCTCGATAAAACCTTCAACTTATGTTGAGGGTTTTTTTATGTTTTAAATTTTATGAAAATTTAGAGTAATGGTTTTCAGCGGTTCAAATACGCCTAAATGCTCAAGAAACCTTTAGTGAAAACAGAAGGTTTTTTTATTTCTAATTTTTAGGAAAAATACTTAATTCAAAGAATTAATGATTGGTTTGCTCTTCGATTTGATCTATAATTTGTTGCGGATTCAATTTATCTTTTGGAAGAAAGCCTTTAATAATAAGTACTGTACCACAAACCACTAAAATAAGACCTAAAAAACGTTTAACCTTAATAATAGCTTGAGGTGTTAACTTGTTTTTTAATTGTTTTGCTAGTAATATCTTTATAATATCTGTAACAAAGTAAGCTGTTATCATGGTTCCAAAAAAAACAATAAACCTATTGGTATTATTATCTAAACTAGGACCAACAACAATAATGATTCCCAACCAAAAAACAAGAACGCCTATATTTATAAAGTTTAAAAAAAAGCCTTTAATAAATAATGTAAAATAGTTTGTTTTTGGTGCTGATAGCTGTTTGGTATCTATGGCTTCTTTTTTGGGTTTTTTAAAATATATAATGAATCCATAAATTGCTAAAATTGTGCCGCCAAACACATATAAACCTGGTTGATTACTGAGGTTTTCTAATAACTGAAAACTAGAGAAATAGGTAATTGCAATAAATAAAATATCTGCTAGAATAACACCTAAATCGAAAGCTAAGGCTGCTCTAAAACCTTTAATTACACTTGTTTCTAGAAGTACAAAAAAAACAGGACCAATCATAAAAGCTAAAAAAAAGCCTAATGGTATTGCTGCCTGAATATCTTCAATCATAAAAAAGGAAAGTCTATTTTATTACAAAGTAAAGAAATTATGTGATTAAAGTAAAGAATTAATAGTTTTTAGTAAGCTATTGTTATTTAAACACAAAAAGCTTCATATTTTCTGAAGCTTTTTTATATTCTTTTATTAAGATTCTTTCGAAGCCTATTTTAAGCAAAGACTAAAAACTTAAAATAACAGGATTTAATTTTTAATCTCTATTCTACCTCCAAAAGTTTGTTTTTTCTTAACGTTTTTTGGGTTTCCATAAATATAAATGTCTCCACCTGCTGTTATTCTTGCATCTACGCTTTCGCTCGCATTAATATCTGCTTCACCTGCTGCTCTAATTTTAACTTTAGTGTCCTTAGTGATGGGTTCTTTTCCTTGATAAATACCACCTGTGTTTATGGTTACATCTTGAGATTTTGCTTTTCCTTTAGTTTCTATAATTCCACCAGATACAGATCTTACTTCCAGGTTTTTAACATCTAATCCTATTTTTAAAATAGCACCTTCTTGTGCTCTAAGTTCTATTTTATCTTGTTCTATAAGCTCATTACCAACAATTTTTGCACCTTCGTTACCATCTATAACCTCTAGTGTTGTGTAGTGTACTGCTACAAATGTTTTTGTGCCATCAAAAGTACGCTCAAATTTCATACGTACTTTTAATATGTTATTTTTTGAAATAATTTCTACATCGTCTGCATCTTGTCCAGAGATAACAACTTTGTTTTGGTCTGATTTTACCAAACTAATATGAATTAAATCGTAAACTTTAACGGTTGTAAAG
>Ga0209137_1001408_pt1 | contig 22811 bp, 38 predicted proteins | sample SaaInl5LU_22_DNA_FD_184642 | JGI IMG/M metagenome (GOLD analysis project Ga0209137, IMG submission 184642) | Marine microbial communities from expanding oxygen minimum zones in the Saanich Inlet - ESP_105LU_22_DNA (SPAdes) (version 2) | ecosystem: Environmental > Aquatic > Marine > Intertidal...
TAATAAATTCCTTTTCTTCATCGGTAAGTTTTGTTTTCCAATCAGATATATCTTCAGACAATTCTGCTTCCGACTCTACCCAATGAATTTCTTCATGCTTAACAGCAAGATCTACCGCCCACGGGTAGATAAATGGTTTGTAAGTTTTACTAAATTCTAATAATGCCATTTTTTATCCTTCGCACGCGAGACAACCTTCGTCGTCTGATACGTTATTAGTAGATGGTACAGGCTTATCGAAGTAAGCAATTAGCTCTTCGTATCCGCCAACATATTCGCCTGCAATGTAAATTTGTGGTACCGTCTTAACTTTACGGCCCGTAACTTCTGCAGCAGTTTTACCAATTTCTTGTAGATCTATATAGTCAAATTGTATACCACGAACCTTAAGTTCTTCTTTGGCTAAAGTACAAAATGGACAATTAAATTTACCGTAGACAATTGATCGTTTATCTTGTTCTAGTGCGACACGTTCTACTTTCTCTGAAACGTTTTCTGCTCTAGCTTTTGCCTCGGTACGCAAGTAATACAGACTTTTAAGTCCTAGCTTCCATGCTAATATATGCACTCCATTGACATATGATTTCTGTGCACCAGAAGGAAAGAAAACATTAACCGACTGACCTTGACATACCCACTTCTGTCTTTGACCAGCATGTTTTATTACCCAGGTCTGATCTAGTTCTTGTGCAGTTTTAAATACTGCTTTTTCGCCTTCATTCAAGAATGGTAGATGCTGTACTGAACCTTTATTTGTAATAATAGAGTTCCATGTCGACTTAGTATTCTGATTATGTCTTGTCAACAAAGCTTCTAGATACTTATTCGTAACAAGGAAACTTCCTGCTCTTGTTCTGTGTGTATAGGCGTTAGCTTTGGTTGGCTCAATGGAAGGACTTGTTGACAAGATAACTCCAGAGGAAGCATTAGGGGCAATTGCCAATAAATGAGCGTTTCGTCTGCCAGTTCCAATGCCATCGAGATATTCACCTCGCTCTTTTGCCAACAACTCTGATTCAGCAACTGCTTCAGATTTGATGTGTTTAAAGACAACACCATTGATTTCACTGGCCTTATCTGATTCCCAGGCAACACCATGCTTTTGTAAGAGCGAGTGAAACCCCATTGCTCCCAGTCCGATTGATCGCTCTCTAGAGGCACTATATCTTGCCCGTGATATTGTATCTGGGGCGTTGTCAATAAAGTACTGAAGTACGTTATCGAGCATCCTAATAAGATCCCGAACAATAGTGGTATCTTTCCATTCATCATAATATTCCAAATTCAAAGAAGATAAACAACATACTGCAGTACGCTCGGCACTAGTAGGAAGATGAATCTCCGCACATAAATTAGAACCATTAATTTTAAGACCTAAGTCTTTTAATGGTCGTGGTAAATCTTTATTAGCAGTATCGATAAAGTTTAAATATGGCTCACCGGTACGGAACCTAGTTTCTATAATACGTTCCCATAACTTACGAGCGCTAACCGTTTCAATAGTCAATTTAGAATGCGGATCTACTAAAGCAAAATCACTATTAGAAATCACCGCATTCATAAAATCGTCAGTGATGTTAATTGCATTATGCAGGTTTAACGCTTTACGCTGCACATCACCTGTAGGAATTCGCATGTTCAAAAACTCTACGATATCCGGATGGTGAATGTCCATATACGCCGCATATGATCCCTTACGAGTTTTACCTTGACGGTATGCAATCATATCAGCATCAACAGTATGTATGAATGGCATTGGTCCAGGCGCTATCTCAGATACAGATCTGACGTCTGACCAATGACCACCGACACCGCCGCCCATAATAGATAACCAGCGCAATTCATCAGTATGGCTAATTAATCCTTCTAATGTATCAGGAACATAAGTCAGAAAACAAGAGATTGGTAATCCTTTGCTTTTCTTTTGTTTAGGAGATGGTGCATTTGATAATACTGGAGAAGCAAACATGAACCACTTTTTCGAAACATAATCATAGAGTCTTTCTGCCAAACCGGCATCTAAAGTACCTTCGTACATAGACCATGCTTTTGCAGCACGTGCGTATGCTTCTTGTGGAGAAGTCTCTCCGTCAACAAAATAAAAATCTTTCAACATTGATATTGCATAATCAGTTAAAAGTTCATCTCGCTGTTTTTTTATTTTTATAGGCATGATATATTATCTCGAGTAATCATAAAAAGCTTCAGCTTCAGTAAACACATAATCTTCTATATAAAGCTGTGTACCATTTTCAATAAAGGTTGCAACACATTCAGTTATGTATTCATGTTGTTCTTCCGAATCAAATAGACCTTTCCACAACAAATGATTTGTAAATGAAGCTTCATAGTTCTCTACTAAAAAGCGGTCACTGAATAGATATGTATCAACTTGGACCGGATCCATATTAATATAAACTAGTTCATCACGACCTGAATTTTCTTGGATACTTTTTACTTTATCTAGATCTTCTTCATAAAAAATAATTACAAGTTTGCCGCCAAATTCAAAAGTTTTCATTAATAAGTTTTCCGTTGTCTATTGAGTTATGTGAGCTATTATATCATGGCATACCATGATTGTACACAACTAATTTAAACTTTTTTTTCTTTATTTTGGATAATTCGTGTAAGAAGTGGCGTAACATCTTTACGCTTTCTTTTACGATCGCCGGTTTTACGCATAATGACCGTAGATGAATCATCTCCGGCACCAGGTACGGCTGAGGTGGTGGTCGTTTCTTGCCACAATTTGAAAGTTTTCATATATCATTTCTCTCCAGTAATACCATATAATTTGTACCATTAGAGCACTCATAGACAAAGGTACTTAGTAAAGAATATGGAAATTCAGCTTTATTCTCGATATAGTGGTCAACTACAGCTCTAGGGAAGCAACCAGGCGCAATACATCTAACATAATCATCTACTAATATGTATTTGACACCAGCGGCATTGCATAAATTTAAATCTTTGGATAATCCACCATTAGTATGATCTCCGTCAATAAAAACCATGTCATACTTAGAAACTTCTTCTGCTTCGATCCCTTGAGAATTACGGATGGTGCCGGTAAAGTTTTTAAATAGTTCCGTAAACTTTTCCATATTGGCATGAGTATGTTTATACTTGCCAATATCAATCGAGTGATACTTCAATTCAGGATTGAGCGTCTGAAAAATAAACGCACTATGGCCGTAATTAAATCCTATTTCAAAAATAGATTCGGCTTGTGTTTTATCCAATATAGCCTGGAATATTTTGCATGTAGTAATACTACCAACAACGTGACCTTCTAGCTTAGGCCAACCTTCTTTTAGAAAAACCGTTTCAGCTAACAAATTCATTTAGTGAGCTCTGCTGAAGAAACGTATACTTCATGATTAGATTTTAAATGTATGCCTTTGTATATGCATATGCCAAAGATTTCGCCACAGGCAACTGAATTTGCTTCTGTGATACGTACCTGATCGTTTTTAAGTACAATACCTTCAATCAATGAATTAACAGTAATTGATTCATTCTTAATACGATATACGCCCGGGGCTAACTGTTTGTCACCTAGCATAAACCACTCAGATTGTTCACTAAGCATATCTAAAATGTCTATGCCGGTTTCTGCATGAATTTTTTCTAAGTTCTTACTTGATAGATTACCACTTTCTTTAATCAAATATAATGCTGCAGCATAACTGGCCAGTTTACTAGAACCGCCTGGAGCCTTTGCCATCAGTTTTTTAACGTTATATACTAATCTATGGAATGGAGTATAGTGAGTACTATATGCTTCACGCTCATCAATAGTATTCATACTATAGTCACTTCGTTTCTTACCGTCAGCATCAATAATACCGGCCTGGAAAGCGCCTGTATCTTCGAATGGCGTAACTAGTAATTTTAAGAAGCGAATAGTATAAACCAAATCCGCTGCAGATTTTAATAATCCCATGATGCGTATCTCACTGCGTGTGTCTTATTGCTCTTAAGGCTTCAACGGCTACTGGATCTAGCGTGATACCTACCAAGTCTGTGTTAGTTGTTGCATTAAGGAATATCAGAAACGGTCTAAGTGTTTCCCAATGCGAGATTTCTATTTTAAGTGCTAATATTTCTACGCCAGCCTCAATACCAAACACGTTGAATATTACTATTAAATGGTTTAGTATCAACCTTTCAGATAGTTCGCCGGTAGCTTTATATTTATTTAATAATCTCTTAATATATTTAAAACGTTTTAAATCACCGAAAAACTCTTCGCTGTCAATACATCTTGGATTATAATAATGTTGTGCTGCATATAATATTAGGTTCTTTTCAGTTAACGTCATCAATATACTCTGGTAAATGCGTATTGGCTGCTAGAGGGTACATTGCCTTTACCCTTTCAATAAAAGGTCTCATCCAATTCCAATCACGAGTTCCTACAATAAACCGTTTAGAAGGTTTGTCATTCATGTATATGTAAGTTGGATTAGATTTTTCTCTATGTCTAACCATACTTATAGACTTACTATCCAATGCTATTTTTTTCAATTGAAGATATTGCAATTGGTCTTCGCCTACCATAATAGTATTATCGTAGTGTATTAATTCTGCCGCGCGCCGGGATAAAAAAGTAATCCTACATAATGATTCTCGAGCTTCACTATGAGCATACATTAAGTCGTTAAATTCCATACGATCAAGTGTCCAGCGCATGGCAGTCTCCATGTCCGGCGCTTTTTGATTTTCTGTATAGTATGGTAATATACCTTCGATGGTATTATTTTCAAATTCTGGTGATGAACGGTCAAACGGATAGTACTTTACATAGTGCGTACCGTGCTCCGATATTTTCCTTGCTTCTTGCCGGTACAATACACAGCAATCAACAGTACCACGTTCTGCCATACGCTCATAGAATCCTATTCCGTGTGGTGTTATATAATCATCGCCATCTATTGGAACAATATAGTCTTCATCACTTTCTAGGAATAAATCTATTACACTATTTTTGCCAGTACCTGGAGTACCATCAGAGTGTGTGACATGATGCACAATGCCATGCTCCACACAAAAAGAAACCGCAGTATCAATATATTCTTTGTCTAAAGAATTAATGACAACTACGGTTTTTGTTTTAGGTAAGACATTAACTAATCGCGAAAGGCCGATAAGCCATTCAGACGTCAAAATATAAAACTTCATAATATATTGTTTTGCCTTATTTTAAAATTTTAACACCATTTCGCTGTAACAGTAAAACTAATTCAGGTTTACTTGACTTGCTGTTTAATTTAATGCCATGGTGTTTGGCAAGATCAAGTAGTTGTGCCTTTGTCATTTTTTCAAGTGCTTTGGTGGACGGTGCCTCGACCAATAATCTAGGTACAGGGCTTTTGTCTGCCGGCGGACACCTGTCAGACAGTTTTCCAGTTTCCGGATCAGCGTGTTTAAATATTAAAACATACCCCATCGCACCGATAATAACTAGAATAAGAACTAGTTCTAACATATGTGCTTCAACATAACTCATTTTAAATCCACCAAAATTTTATTTTAAAGTTTTTGCCATTTACGCAGAAACGCAACATACTGTTCAGCTTTAGTTGATTGGACAACGGCCTTATCACCTTGGGCATTATCTCCTGGGCGCGCAGCAGCTTTCTTAGTAAGTCTTTCTGCTTTCCCGCTAAGATCATGACCTTCCTCATCGTCAGCAACCAATTCAGGTTTTTTGCCGTCTTCGACGTCGTGCATTTTAGCAAATTCTTTTGACTTAGGAGATTCATTTCCTAACGCAGTTTCTGGCGCTGTCGCAGACTTTTTACGGCCGGCGTCTGAAGCTTCGTGGATCTGAGCCCACAATTCATAAAAAGCTTCTCGCGTAGACATTTCAGCAATTTTGGAAATCTCTGCTTTAGTATCAGTAGTGTTCATATTTTTACCTTTGCTTGGCTTTTTAACCAAGGTAGTTGGTTCACCTTCTTCTTTACCCGCTTTCTTCTTTTTCTTTGCCATCATCTGAGCGTAGTTGGCAGGAACTTTTATTTCTTCTACCTCATCGTCTTCTTCATCGTCTTCTTCATCGTCTTCTTTCTTTTTAAAAGCTTCGGACTTAGTTTTCTTCTTAGCATCTACTGCATTATCAATAGCAGCTCTACGCTTATGTAAGAACTCATCGGAAGAATCTGTATCACCGTCATTGTCGATGTCTTTATCTTCACGATCTTTGAATTTTTTATCCAATTCTTTGTTATTAACTGGATCTAGTTTTGCTTCAGTAACCATTTGCATTGACATATAAGCGTCCATGGTACCTTTAAGTTTATCAGACATTTTATATATTCTCTTATTAAACGGTTAGAATTTTAAACATTGTGCCTAAAGCGGCAGTTGCAACAACATACATGATACCGTATAAAATCTTAATTGCTCGGTGAGACTCATCGGCTTTAGTTTCTAGATTATCGATTTTATCTGCTAATCGGTCTAGACGCATATATTGAATTTGGTTAGATGCTTCTATTGCCAACAGTTTTTCTTCAGCTCTGGCCAAAGAAATCATTGCGTCTGACAATTTGTCAATCTTTTTTTCTATGCGCGTTAAGCGCTCATCGCGCCAAATATCTTCTGGTTGTTGTGACATTACGGACTTTCCCATTAAATAAAAAGTAAGGGTTAGAGGGTTAGGTTGTGTACATACTTCTATTTATACAAGTTTAGCTATCAACTTTTGAGCCGGCTCGCCATTGGTAACAGCTCCAATAGTTTGCTTTCCATTTTGGACCTGGATTATCACACCCATGTCTTGCTCTATAAGATGCCCGTCGTTTTGGATCATCTCTTTTAATTTCCATATTAGGATCACCAAACCTCACAACAACAACGTTTCCTTGATCATTCTTAACATACACCTTGAACTTCTTCTTAGGATTCTCAGAGGTTCGGATAGGGTTATTTAATGTAACCTTTTTACCTTGATATTCTGCTGCTTCGTGAATGAGTTCTTCATTACAGCTTTCGCAGCAGGAATCAGTATGTTCTTCTAAAAATGATTTGAAGCCTTTCATTACTTGGCCTTATGCGACATTGCATAATTGATTTTGCGGACTTTATCTTCTAAGTCTACTACTTCTTTGTCGCCTTTATTTTTTTTCTTAAACTTAATTAAGTCGTTAATTTGATCTAAGAAAGCATTACGTTTTCTTCTCAGATCAGCATCAGGCATACCAATATAACTATTGTTAACCGCAGGGCTCAATGCTTCTACTACTGCCAAAAGATCTGCCGAAGTTGATTCTTTCATAGTCATTGCTTTCTTAAGATCAGCCATTGACTTATTGATTTCGTCCTGGAACAACTTACGTGCTGCTGGCTTTTTGAAAGAATCATATTTAGCAGAAACTAACTTACATGCTTTTTGTGGAAAGTTTTGAGTCTTGCCATCTTTAAAAGTAACAACAGTGCCACGTGGCATGTCTGCACCTTTACGGATTTGCATGATAACATTCTTATCTGCTGCTTTACGATCATCGTCTGATGCTTCTTCATCATCCATATCAGCCGGATCGACCATCTTCATTTTTGCTTCTTTCATCGGTTTCTTTTCTTTGGCCATCATGGCAGCTAATTTAGACAAAGTATCGCGATCAGATTTAGTCAAACCTTTTAGCTGCTTATCTGCTGCCATTTTGGCCATAGTTGCAGCATAAGCATCCGTTGATTCTTCGATTTCAACAGATTCTTTCGCAACCAATTTCCAACCTTGTTTCTTCATCTGATCAGCAGTCGCACCATCAACCTTACGAGTATATGCACCTTTTGCCATAGTATACATCTCAACACCTTCATCGAGTTCAATTTCTTCTTTGACCACGTCTTTGACATTAACATTCATCTGGCCAGAACCAACAGCTACGATTAAAAAGTCTTTACCCTGTCCAAGCACTTCTCCGGAAACAGTATTTTTGGCTAAAGCATCATATTTCTTTGCGTTGTTAACTTTTACTTTGGTACCTTTTGGAAATTTACTTGCAAGTTGAGCAATATCTTTTCGTAAACTTTCTTCGATTTCAACAGATTCTTTCATCTTAGCTTTCTCTGCGGCCCACGCAGCTTGTGCCGCAGCGGTGCGCGCCACGGCTTTTGCATTAGCGCTCATTGGATTTGCATCAGCTGCTTTTGCAATGGCGCCTTTCTCGTACTGCGACGGATGCAAGTTCGCAGGACCTTTACGGTTTTTATAATCAAACTCTGGCATTGCTTTGCCTTTAGAATCGCGAGTAGCTGTAGCTCTAGGTTTTAGCGGTTTCCAACCCGGCGGTCTTACAATAGCTTCTTCGATACCTTCATTACGTTTGGACTTCTGATACGCGTTGTACTCTTTACGTCTCTCCGCGTCTGCTTGTTTCTCAGCAGGTGTCATCTGAGACACTTTCTTTTTCGGCAAATCTTTAAAGTTTTTCATTTGTATCAATCTTCCTTACTTGCTGATTTAAAATCATCTGCTGATGGTGCACCTTTAGATCCAGGTTTGCGCATTTTTTCGCCAGAACCTGCTTTAATACGTGCACGTTTTTTGTGTATATTATCCCAAAGGCCGTTCTTTTCTGCCACTTCTTTAAATGACTTTAAAGATTCTTTAGGAGTATCTTTTTTGTATTTCTTAACTAACTCGTCAGTACCTTCTTCGCCGGCACCACAACAAGATTCTTTCTGCGATGCGTAATAAGCACCTTTAGCCATATCAATACGTTGTTCTTTAGACTTACCTTTAAACTGGGGAGCATCAGAATCAATAAAATCTCTGATCCACTTTTCAATTGGGTCAGACTTTCCTAATGCTTCTTCTAATTTTTCAACTGCAGTAAACCACTTACGTAAAGTCTTACCATTAGATTCTATTATAACATAGTTAGCACCTAATTGTACAATCTTTCCTAACTCGTCTGATTCTTTTATTACTACGTCATCGCCAATAGAAAATAATTCGCCTCGGACAAAAGCTTCACGCTCTTCTGAAATTGGCTCTAAAGAAATATGATTGCGGAACTCAGTGGTTTCACTTAGGCCCATTCCTTTGCGTACATCGTTAAATAACTTACGAGCATCTGCATTAGACATGGCTTTAGGAACACCTTGGGAGAATGATACAAAATCATTTCCTTTGGCGTTTTCTCGTTGCTTTGAGGCAGACATACCCTCAACGCCATCGGCGTCTGGATCACGTTCTCCAGCAGAGATAATATTAATCGATTTGAACTTATAAAAACCGTGTCTAGCCGTTTCGCCATTATACTTATCAAATAGTACTTGAAACTCACGGACACGGTCAGAACCAACTACCATATTAATTTTAGTATATCCCTGATCATAGAGAGATACCAAAGCATCAAAGGCAGTTTTAATGTTCTTGTCAACCATAATGTTTCGAGCATGCTTTGGAAACATTTTTCTGACATGTTTTACTTTATCGCTGTACGATAATGGATTCTTTTTAGCATCTTGCGTCTGTGACAAGAATACCTTATAATCCATTTTACCGGCTTTAGTTGATAAAGTATCCATTACTTTACCATGGCCGATCGTAGGAGGATTCATTCGGCCATACGTAAAAAAGACTGCGCGGTCTTCTTCTATAAGATATTGCGAAAAATTCTTAACCGGCATCTTAATTACCTGTCTTAGGTTTATCGTCAGACTTCTTACCACGTTTCTTTTGGATCTCAGCCTGTCTTACTTTTGGAAGATTTTTACGTGCCATACGGTCAATCTTGGCTTTCATTGCAGGCTTTTCTAAACGAGTCTCAATATCTTTCTTACGAGCCATAGATAGTTCGGATTTAGGAATATCTTTCGTAAGTTTACGTACTAGAATATCACGCGCTTGTTTTCGTGCACGGATTTTAAGTTTGTCGATCGTGGCGATTCTTTTGGACGCGCGTTTGCGGCCCATTTGAATTTTCGCTTTGTTGCGTTTTAATGCACGAGAAAGGGCACGACGCTGGGTAATATCTAATGCTTCGTCAGTCTCAACTGCTTCTTCATTTGTATTCCCGGTCGGAATATCCTTTTTGCGTTTTTTAGCATTAACTGCCTGATTCTCATCACCCGTCTGAGTGTAATCAACAGAAAGAAAATCCTTAAAACGTAATGGTTTATCTTCTTTATTTTTGTCTGGCATTGGAACTAGTTCCTATTTGGTTTATCCCATCCTTTAATAATATCAGGCGAAAAGTTGTTGTATGAGAACTCCATACGATCAACTAACTTCACCGCATCACCACCAAGAGTATCAATGGCAACGTAACCTTCTTCGCCGGTTACTTTATATCCATTTGATGTCTTAACAAACGTATCAATCTTTTTAAGATCGTTTAGTTTATTTATAAGTTTTAATTTCGCTAAAACCATAACACGCTGTAATTCAAACATTTTAATCAATGATGATTTATTCTCTGGTGAAAAGAAAGCTAGTAATGCGTCACGCTTGTCAGCCTGGGCAGTCTTTCCTTTCTCAGTAGAACGTTTATCCATTTCTTTTTGGAACTTGGCATGGATATATTTTATCAAATTGTCAGCATGTTTTGTACTATCAGTGATAATAGTACCTGATCTAACAAATGAATTGTTAAACGTTTCAATCATGCCTGCTAATTCTTGGTTCTGTTCCAAAGCTCTTAGAGTAGAACCGGCAATTTGATTAAATAATTTACCAGCTTCGCTCAAATATTTATTAACTTCTTCAGTATCCTTTTCCGACATAGTGGCGTTAGATACATCGCGAAGTGCATTCTGAGACCATACTGCTGTTGATTTTTTTAATTTCTTAACATCAACTCCATATGAAGCACCCATTGTTTCAAATGAACTGCCTTTGTATGTGGTGTGCCATACTATACCAATCTTTGCAGAAAGAAGTTCTTTTGCCTGTTCAACCGGTACCGCATAGACAATAGTATTAGGATGAAATACGATGTATTCTTTTCCTTCTATTGTTTTCTTTTTTAGATCGCCTGGACCAAATAGAAAATCTCCCTGAATAACACCTTTAATTCCTAAAGAAGGAAGATACTTAAGTGCGGCTTTCATCTTATCATTAAGATCTCCAGCGGCAATATCAGCATCAACATCAGCATTAGACTTATAAACTTTTGGGTTCTTATTGAATACACCTTTTTTAGCAACGAAGAATACTCCGTCACTTGGGTCTTGTCCACAAAAAATAGCCGGAGCTCCGTCCCACTTAACAGAAACATTTCCCTTATGTTTACCACCTAGCATATCACGCATGCCGCGAAGAGCCATAATAGCTTGTCGCGTTCCGTTGACACCGCCGTAGATCACCTTATCTTCGAGGTGAGTCATATGCGTGTTCTTTTGCTCAGTGATAAACTCTTTAAAGTTCATGGTCATCTATCCATCTCTGGACTTCTGCCTTGGCAGTTTCTACATTCTTATACGCTGTAGCTGGGTGTCTTGGAGTATTCCCACTCTTATCAAAGACAGTAGGCATCACTTTCTGACTACCGTCTTTGTTCATCTTCATAGAGTCCGTACCCGATAAACGAATCTCAAACTTACCGTCCGAGGTTACGTGTTTATATACCTTCTTACGGCCAATCATACCATCAGGAACTTTGTTCCACTTTACTTTGGTCGATTCTTCAAGGTGTTTTTTGAATGTCTTCATTATCGTTGTTCAATCCAAGTCATAGCGGCTAGCGCTGATTTGTTAGTATTAGAACTGGCAGCTAATAGTGTATATGTATCACTTACTGTACCCATTGCTGTTCGACCTATTTGATATACAGTATTCGGATCTAATGATACACCAGTTCCACCGCCACCAGAAATTACAAAACCAGAATCTAATGATGTGCCTTGTGATACTACCGCAGCAGGCGCAGTATATGTTTGATACTGAGTGAATGCATTTGGATCTGGCATATTAACCCAACCATTAGCTCCAGCTCCAGGAACAGCGTTTCGAACTAATCTATAAAATACCGAAGTGTTATCGGTAGTAGCAACCTGGAAAAAAGTAGGCAGTACGATTCCTTTTAATGCCGTTGGTTTTAATCTAATACTTAATACCGGATACCAGGTATTTGCTGCTGCTAGAGTTGTTCCGGTAATAGGAGCTGTTATGTTCTGCGCGATACCTAGTTTAGATGGGACGCCTTCACTGATTAAACTATTTGATCCTTGGTGCAAATAGTGATTTCCGGTTAAACCAGATGAAATACACTCTAATTCAATTCTAATAGGCAAAAACGGAGTACTACACCATGGCAGTGGAGAAATATTTGAATGATTGAATGTATGAATAACCCGTTGTTCGCCATCAATCAAAAATGATATAGCAATTTGTCCAGCGCCATACCATTCATATTCAAATGAAACGACTTGCTGGCTTGTTGGATCGGCAATAGCTTTAGTTATACCGAGGCCATCTAGTTTATCACCATTCCACAACGCTCTAGGAACCCTAACTTCCTGAACCGAACCACTAGTACTAGATCTAATTACAACATTATATTCAGGTAATCCGTCTAAACCAATTACACCAGCATCTTCAAAATAGAATCCATTATTCTCATCATACAGCCCAAATCTGCGCCGAATTCCTACTGCTGGAGTATCCAATCTAACAGCAAAAGTTAACTCTGAAGCGCGAGAAGGAATATACCGTTGAACCTGTAATGTCTGACGTACAACTCTATCTCCAGGAGTACTACCTACTCGCATATCAATATTATTAGTAAGTATATTATGTACTGCGGCGGCATCTCCACTCACGGCTTCGTCCCAAACATCGCTTTCTTTACCGTATTGGAATGTATTAAAAAATACTGTTTGAAAGTCAGAAGTCTTTAATCTGTTCTTCGAGCTATATTCGCCGACGTGCAAATATTCGCGTTCTTGTACTAGTACTCCATTAGGGCGTGCCAACATAACAGTTTCAAACTGTACATTGTTACCCCGTAATAACCTGGATTTATTTTTGTCGTAAATTGCCATGGTGCGTGCCTTTAAATTTTTATTCTAGGTTTAGCAGTACCGTTAGTAATAACCTCTAATTCTATATCAGATTTTTTTACTGATTTGACTGCTACAATTTCACCAATCTTCCTAGTTTTATTATTTAAGAAGATAACATCATGATCTTTAAAATATGAATAAGCTTTTTCTTGATATTGTTTTTCGATCTCGGCCCATTCTTTAGGGAACATTTTTCTTATTTCTTCAATCTGGCCTTTGTTGATTTCGGTATCAGCATTTTTGTAATTAGGTAATGCTTGTTTTTTAAGCTTAACAGCATCAGAAATTATACTAGATAGGTTAACAGTACCACCTAATTTAAAGTCTCGTACAAACCCATCTAAGCCGACCGTTACTGCTTTAACCTCATACTTTTTGGATCCAACAACCAAATCCACACCGGCAGATGATCCGCCACCAAGATGAGCAGTATTTAATAAGAAATATAATGTTGCTTCTCCAGGACCAACTCCCTTAAGGGGATATGAGTGCATCGTTTTAAATGCACCCATATCTTCAGACTTAAGTCTATCGATCAACTGGTTTAACTTATTTTTATCTACCACATTTAATGTATTTTCTAATTTAAATTTAGGAAAGAAATGCTTATTAAACAAATGCTGGATTTCGGCCTTGTAACGTAATGTTTCAAAGTCTTTTGCTGTTATATTAAACGCAGTTACCTTTTCAGCTCGTTTTAGAAATTCTAGATCCATAGTATTTAGGTCGAACTCCTCTGATAGCTGTTGATATTGTTTGAAATCCAACATAGTTAAAATATTCCATAAAAAGATAAAGAAATACTATTATACTACTATTTATAACAATTGAACACTACTGTTTTCATCTTTATACTGTTGGATACAATCTTTAAGAGGACGTACCCAATTATCGCGATGTTCGATAAACACCTGCGGTTCATTATCATCAACTGCAATAATAGTTACTAGCTGAGTAATAGGCATTCGGGTACGTTCTTCCCATGCAATAGCATAAAATGTTTCTTGCATAAAGTAACTAGTAACCCATTCGAGTCTTTTTGGTTTTTTAGAGGTTTTAAAATCTATAATAGAAAGCTTGCCATCAAACATTGCCACACAGTCAACCCTACCAGCAACACCTAGGTGATTACTATAAAGAGGAGCTTCTTGTGCATATACCACACCTATCCTGCTATCCAATATAGGTTTGAGAGCAAGGAAAGATTGGATAATATCTGGAGTATAACCTTCGCGATAGTCCGGAACATTGTCGATATATTTTTCTATGATTTCATGTACAGCGGTGCCTCGAGTAGAAGCCCGGAAAGAGATACGATCTGCCTCAGCAGCTCCGACACGTGCGCGCCATTTTGCAATAGAGTCACGTGATAGAATACCAAGTACTGTCGTAACAGAAGGAAGATTTAATCCAGCCGGAGTTTTATATGTCCGGCCAGATTCTGTGGTAACTGCTGTCATTTCATGCAGTTTGACTGTTTCATGTATAAACATTATGCTGCGTCCGCCATAGCAATGGCCAATTCAACGGCTTTTTTCTTACGAGTTTGATTGATACCAAACCAAGCAGAAGTCAGACGAGCATCAGTTGAACGACCCAATTCGTGGTCAGTCAAATAAGTGACAGAGTTCATTGCCTGCCACCAAGAACCAGGGGCAAACTGAGCACCAGGCTGTGTCTCAATAACATCGAATGCCCGTTTTGCTGTAGTGGTCAAGTCACTATATGTTTTAACTTGCTTCTTGGCATCAGTTGATGGAAACAAACTGTTGTAGTATTGAATCAATCCCTCAGCCGTAAAGCGACGCTGTGACAAGAACTGAGCAACTTCTTTATACTGAGCAAACTTCTCATGAGCAATACCCATAGTTTGTTTTACAGCGTCAGCGTCAAATGCCTTACGATGAGAAACTTTGGCAGAGTTAACAGCAGCAGTATTAAGTGACATGCTCAAAGTATTGTTACATACTACACGAATCGGAGTGAAACGCACGTCGATTGATTTACCATACTCATGTGGATTAGAGAATAACAAGTAAGAATCAACTTGGTCGCCGCCCAAAATATCAAAAGATTCTTTGATCTTGGCAAGAGCCCAAATCATTTTACCGCCTTTAAGAGATCCGGCAGTATGCATTTCCATATCACCCGCATTGACATATTCAGCAAAGAACTCAAAAGCTTCTTCGTTTTGGACTGGATTCCAGTTTCCACCAACTTGAGTTAGTACTTTACTATCGGAAGAACGAACCAGAGCTTCCATTCCAGTTTCGATCTCTTGATCACCGACGCGAACATACGATGGGACTTTACTGACTGTCCAATCCAGACCGGCTTTTTGCATCATTTGAACTGGAGACATGTCGTTAGATACTTTAGTACCTAAACCGTGCCAAGGGGTTTCACCGGCATAAGCCATTTGAGCAACGCCGTCAATCATTTCTAATTCGTGTGCCATTTTTCACTTCCTCATTATTATCAAATTATGTAACTATTATACACTATTAGAACGAATTTGTACACATTTATTTTTAAAATGTTTTATATTATTCAGTAAGAAATTGCCGGGTAATACTATCATGCAACTCAACGTCACCGATTTCTACTATCATAGTAGCAGTATCCAGATAGTTATTTTTATAGGCCATAGCTTCTAGGACAGTATCAAATGTACGCTCGGTTACACGTTCATGGCTAACTGTTTCGACTATACCGTATTTTGACATGGAAAGATCCTCATTTTGGAAACACTTTTAAATTATATGGGTATTATACGATAATGCACTGATTATGTACAATACCGTGTATTTATTAAAGTAGGGATTTTTATAACATTCAGGAATAAAAAAAGGGCCGTGTAAAGGCCCCTAATTATATACTAATGAGATAGAAAATTGTTACTCGGCGGGTGACGCCATAGCTTCTTTACATTCAGATTCTAACTTAGCACACTTCCATACCGCGTTAAAATATTTTTCAGAATTATTATCTAATTCTTGTTTATATTTTTCGTGGTACTGTTTTAGTAAATTTAATGCAATAGAGTAATGTTCATACTCTGTACAGGATTCGCATATGCGTTCTACAAATTCCAAATCAGCATAAATCTTAGTGTTACTCATGACTATTTTCCTTATACTCGTTTTCTATGAATGTCAGTATTTCCATCTTTAGGGTGTGCTTCTGCTGCCATGCTTGATCTATAACCTCCCTTTATACGCAACAATCTGGATTTATCTATACCAGATTTATTATCTATAGCCAGCATCACGGCATTCAGTTCAGCATCTCGCGTGGGGTTTTGGCTTTTCTGTTGTTCTCTTACCACCACGGTATACAAAGAATACAACTCTGACATTGTTAATGGTCGTATCAAATTAGAGGCTTCTGCAGCAAAGTTTCTTTCGCCTTTGTCCCAATTTGGCTGGTTTCGCCATTTGCTCATGCTACACCCTCTTTATAATCGTCAACTGACTTGATAATACCTTCAACCCAATTCTCGGCACAGTCTTCGGCATATTGTAGATTATGTCTTCCCATATCCCTAGATTGCAACAATAAGCCGTACTCGTACAAATCTACGATATAAGAGTCATCACCAGCAGATACGACAGAGATTCTATTAGGTACATTTTTTGATGGATCGCTATAAAATTCACTTATTGGCCTCTTCATTTGGTCACCTTTCCTTTCTTTAATGCTCGCTTCATTCTAGACTTTGCGTTATTCGCATCGGCTATTTTTCGATTTTCTTCTTCAAACCATTCAGCAACAATACGTTCTTTAAGTGCTGCTTTAGTTTCTGTTTTATTCTCGTGCTTAGTGACCTTGATATACTTTGACGTCAAGATTAAAGTTTCATAGTTATGATACTTTTCATCTATTAACATAAACGAATAGTCAGCTCCGCTGTATATCCATCCTTTCTTGGTCAGTTCAACACTCATAGAGTAATAAACCAGGCTACAGTCAATAACACGACACATGATAGTCCGACTATAGCGATTCGATTGGTATGTCCAATCGCCGTATTTGTACGATCTAGTGTCTCCTGCAGCTTAATAATTTTTAGCTCTAACTCATCAATATCTTTCATAATGCTTCCACCGTAATTTTGTATTGGCGACCATTCACGTCTTGCACTTCAAGTGTTTTAGTGGTCGATAACATATAACCTTCTTTCGGATCTAGATCCATTTTTACCTTGCCGACTAATCCGATAATACCCTTATCTTCCTTCATTGCAGGTAAAATAATAGTATGCATAATATAGTCACAATATTGCAAATTAGAAGAGGTCATGTTCAATCACCGCCAGACCAGCGCAAATCATACCAAACGCAGCAGTAAAGCAAGCATTAGGAAGATCGATAGTTCCAACTTCTAAACCGCCAACAGTACCTAACAGAAAAAATGCCGCAGCAAAACCCATTACAATTCTCATACCAAAATCCTCAATCACATTCATTAATTTATGTACCTATTATATTATATGAAACAGACTTTGTACACAACTATTTTCACTTATTTTAATCCCATAAACATTCATAGTATTTGCCGAATAAACGGAAGCCATTGCTAACGCGTTTTTGATATGCCATACGGCCTTCCATATCAACTGCAAATGTGTGGTTCGGGCCCTCTGCCCACTCAACTAAACCATCTTCTCGATCTATGAAAACTCGGTCAACTTCTCCAGACTGAAACTGGTCTTCCCAGTCATCATGCCTTGATTCAAATGCAAAGAGCATCTCTCCCATTACCCAGTCCCAGGCTTCATCGTGAAACTCGTCAACATTGTAAACTTTCGGAATAGTTCCAATCAAATGGTCAGGGCGGTCTTCCATATCTACGATCGGGTTTCCATGTTTCTCGTCTCGTAACTGCTTGAGCATTGGAACGACGATGTGTGCGAGAGTAGAATCCATATTCCACGTATCATAGTCATCAATCTTGACATAAACCTTTTGCTTATTCTCGTAGCCAAACTTCTCGAACAACCAGTTATGATACCAGCGATGTTTTGGAAAACCACTTATAAATACTTTCATTTATCAGCCCACCTAATAGTTATTCCAGTTTGCTCTTCAAATGTTCTAATAAGCTGCGCGTAAGGCCACTGTTCAGTTGTCTCTAAATCGCACAACCACTCGCCAAACGCATTCCAATCCTCCATAAGCATAGGTGCTACACTATATTCGTCGCCATAAGGAGACTCAGTATCACCACGAATATCAATACGTCCGCCAGCATATTGTTCAGTAATTTCTTCGATAAGATACTTCTCGCCTATGTCCATTCGGCGACGATTGGCAACTTCTTCAGTCTCTACAGTTATCCACACATTCTTTAACAGGTTACGGTCACGATACCAATCTAAGTTCCACGGCCCCATCATGTTTTTAGAATAAGTGAAGCTACGAGGGCGCGCGCGGTGTACCTCGTTCTGACGCTCAAGTGACTCTGCCGCTTCGCTCATATCGTACTCGGTTGGATAATGTTTAAGACAGTGAGATGCTTCCTTGCGTATTGCGCGCGGTACACGAGGAGTTTTCTTAGGATCCATTAAATCGAGTAAGAAAATTCGAGTATTTTTTATTGCCAATTCGCGTTCACGTGGCAGTGTCATATTTCACTTTCTCCCATTCATCGATTTTCTGTCTTCTTGTTGGCTTCCCGTATCTTCTTTCTCATTTCCCACTCTAGTTGCCTATCTTCTACCATGAGATAACCTCCGTACAATAAAGGCCCAAGAATTACTAAAGTCAAAATAATGCTAATCATGCTGCCATCTCCAATTCATTTTCGATTTTCTCAAAACCGACACGCTGCACAATGAAAGTATCGCCGTTTTCCATCTCAAGAATATTTCCGACAGACATAGACTGCATCTCTACGTGCATGCACTGAACAATGTCTAGATCATTATCATTCCAGCGATTCATTGCTTGAAAAGCTCTATCCATACTATCTGTATCAACACAAGCAACCAGCTGGAAGAATTCAAGCATTGAAGAATCAAACTTAGTCAACCCAACAAAAAGTTTTTGCTGCAACACGAATCTTGGGTCGTCCCACGCATTGGCGCAGTCTAGGTCAGTCAGGTCAATCTGGTAAACTTTAATCATGGCTCATTCCTCAGTAATCATCATTATGTAAACATTATATGACATCAGGCAGGTTTTGTACACAACTATTTTCGTTTATTTCCAACAAATATCATAGAGACAGTTTTCTAGACCGTAGGCTTCTCTTTCCCAAGGTGAGTTTTCATACTTGTACTTGCGGGGCTTTTTGCCTTTCCAAGAGTGAGTATATCCGCAAAGTTCTCCGCGGAGGTATTGCTTGGCATGTACCATTTCATGAGCGAGGGCTCGCATCATGTCGGCAAATTCGATAGGAGCACCTTCGTGCTTTTTGGAGATCTGGATAATCACTTGATCTTTGTCACCCCAGCAGAGGCCTAAAGCATCATGATCCAATTTGTTTGAGAATTTGACTTGAATAAGCTTGGTGTACAACCGATGTATATTCAGCTCTTTAGCTAGAGCATGGATATAGTCTTCAACTGCATCTTTGTTTCGAACCTGACCGCTGATTTCTACTAAATTCATATCACATTCCTCATTAGATGGGCCTATTATACGACATATAGCATAGGTTGTACACACTTATTTACACTTATTTTAGCCTTTTACTACACTTTATCGCACTTTATGCCAGTTTGGCAGCAACAGATGCTATTTTTAGTAGGTTTGACTTAAGTTGAATAAGATCTGCTTTGTTCTTCATCTCAATCACAATGGCAATATCTTTAATCAAGTCAGCGGCTTCTGCGGGGGCGATAATACCTGCTTCCCGAAGTTCAAGAATATCTCGAAGTCGGATCGCTTCACTTTCTAGTTCGGTGTCAAAAAATTGAGCAAACTGCTCTTGTAAAGTTGTCATTAAAATCTACCCATTATAGTTAATCCAATTAAGTTGCTTTGTTCAATCATAAGTTTCTTCTTGTATCCACAATAGCCGCTTGAGGTATCCGGATTAACGACCATTCCATTGACAGTTTCACGCATCAAAGCCAGCATCTCTCCAACGTCATCAGAGCCCTTGAGTCTGGAATATTCTTCGAGCCATTCCAGTTCGCGGGATACTTTAATAAAGTCATCATGCATTAATTCATAACCTAGGTCGCAGTTAATGCTTTTAACGGCAACTACTAAGTCGACGCCAGCAAAGGACTCATTATCATCATAAAATGATGGCATCATACATCCTGCTAGCAATGTAATACATAGTATCGGTAGTATCTTTTTCATATTAATCATCTCAATGTTTTACGTAGTTTTTTAAGTTTATCAAGTTTCTTTTTTGCCTTTGGTCCTTTAGCTTCTAACATCCTAATTTCGCGTTCTAGACGTACTTGGTACGGGTCATACGCAATACCTTCAACATGGACTTTAAAGTCTTTATTAACATGCAATGTCCATTCTTTTAATTCTGCCATATATGCAATTCCATCATCCAAAAAATTCATTGAGTGAAACATTAGGTGCGCCAGTTCTTTGCTCCCAACCAGATACCCAACCGCTATTATTACTTATATTTGCCGGAACATGGTCAAATGTGCTATTTGTTCTAGGTACATAGTTCTGACCAAAGCGAACAAAATCACATAGAACATCCTCATTATCTCGTGGAACTCCGCCCATTCTTTCTACTAATATATCCATGAACTCATCGGTAGTATAACCACTAGAAAGCTTTTGCATACATCTTATTGCATTATTGCCAAAATAACCATGCGAGGTATCATCTACTAAGTCTTTGTGGTAATCTCCTAAATCATACGAGAATGCGGCATAGACAAAGTTAAACCTTCTATGTCCTTCCTCTATATTATATCTATTCATATAATCGACTACTTCTTTATGTGTCTTCTTTTGGCCAGAGTGCAGCCAATCTAAACAACGATCGATTAATAATGGAAGTTCTTTGGTAGCAAAGTCTACGTTACTGACTCCTTTTTTAGGAGCAGGCGGCTGATTACCAATACTAGTAAACAGTGCTTCGCCGGATGCTTTCCGCCTGACCATATCTTCTGCCATATCTGTCCAGTCACGCAATTTTCCCCAATGCTGTACACAGTTATTACGGTAACCATGGTCATTCTCAAATGATGCACCAGACCCGGTAATTCTATGAGACAGATACACATAGAACCACGTTTTAATATCCCAACCTGAAGTATCATATGTTTCTATGAGTGCATGACGATCGGCTTTTTGGTGATGCCATTTCGGGGTTTTTGTCATGTATTTGAGATCTTGAATCACATTACTAAAGCCGGCAGCGTTTCTGCTATAACAATCATATATGTCAATATATTGCATTAACGGATCATTCACTGCTTTATTTGCTTCAGCACCAAGGTAAGATACCTTTCCCCAGTTACAATGTTCTTGCAACCAAGCCGCCCTAGGATAATAGTAATTGACTAAAACGTCTAATGCTTCTTCATTCAACCATTTATTCATGGGCATTCACATTCCAAAAAAATCATCTAGACTACCTTTACGGCCCCAATTCGTACGGCGATAATATTCCGGACTTAAATGTACTGATTGTCGGGCTTCCATATAATATTTAGCATATTGCTCAGGGTCCATCGTATACCACTCCATCGGGCAATGGACCGGTTGCATTTTGTTATGATGCATGCGAACAATCCAACGGCGAACAAAATCACGGCGGTGAGCAATAGATCCGGAAAATGGAGTTCCTTTATAGTATCCGGTTTTTGGAAGTTTACGACCTTCAAACTCAATTGGCCATGGCACTGCATATTCTACCGGCATGCCAGTTGATTGACCAAATGCATGAAGCGCATCAACCATACTTTCAATATCAGCATCATTACGATGTGCATGATGGCGAATATCGATATTGCCTAATGATAAAGTAAGAGATTTGTGGTGGGGTTTAATATGGCTTCTAATATATTCAAAGTCGGTTTTAATTTGGCCGAACAAAGTTGTGCCGTCTTGTTTTACTACTGAGCACTTTTCAGGGGCATATGCTGCAGTGTGTGAGTCACCGATCGCCAAATGAGTAAATGGTAAGTTAGATGAAACTAATACCTTTGAATCGGCAAGTCTTTCTGATACGTGATCGCACCACTCCTTATCAGTAACATCATTTCGTTTTTTTAGCATTGCCCCGTAATCAGGCATAGGAATTTCTAGAGAGATAATCTCTTTAGCTTCCAATAAAGTATTGATACTATTTTCCAGTTCAGCAGTAAACCCACCAAATAAGTTTAATGCACCGCCGAAGTTTGCACCGTGCAGCAAATAGGCAATATCTAAAGTTTCAGTATTAGTAAAATCAATAGCCAAACCGGTATTTTCACTCCACGTACGAGCCCATCCGTATGAGTGTGAATTAGATTTCTTCGGTATCTTATTAAATGTACCAACGATCATTTCTTTCATGTATTAGATTCCTCATCTTTTGCCCATCGACGATAGCTGTCGACGGTATCATATATAGTTACATCTTTAACTGTAGGTTCGTTACCTACGTTCCAGAAAAGTACATCGCGTGTAGGATTGGCAGCTGCGTACTCTACCGCAGGTTTCCAACCTTTAGCATCGTATTCGGCAATACATGGAAATGGAGGCATGTCTGATTCTTTAATACCCTGCGTAAAAGGTAACGGGTGGCTTATAATACGGTCATGACCAACCTCGCCAGCTTTCATATTGCGCGCAACTGCAACCCCATGA
>Ga0209137_1001410_pt1 | contig 22784 bp, 26 predicted proteins | sample SaaInl5LU_22_DNA_FD_184642 | JGI IMG/M metagenome (GOLD analysis project Ga0209137, IMG submission 184642) | Marine microbial communities from expanding oxygen minimum zones in the Saanich Inlet - ESP_105LU_22_DNA (SPAdes) (version 2) | ecosystem: Environmental > Aquatic > Marine > Intertidal...
GAAACTCAGTCGATATACGATTTTCGCGATATGTACTGCACCCAGCAAGTAGCGGCAACAAAAGTGCAGATACCGTGAGTGATTTCCATGTTTGAGCCATTGATCTAAGCTTTCCGACTAAAGGTTGTTTGAGATAAAGCGAAGCATTTCGTCAACCGATGTAATCGCTTTGGAGCTCACCTCATAGGCGCGCTGCGTCTCGATCATATCAACCAATTCTTGAACAACGTTCACATTGGAGCTCTCCAACGCACCTTGCACAATTTTACCAAACCCTTGTTCGATTGGGTTCGCTATAACCGGACCACCACTAGCATCGGTTTCAACCAACATGTTTTCACCAACCGGCTGTAGACCACGACGGTTTGGGAAGTCTGCAAGTGTAAGCTGGCCGACTTCCTGAGCGGCTGTCTCACCAGCACGCGTCACACTTACGATGCCGTTGGCGGATATATTGATGTTTGTCGCACCTTCAGGAATTTGGACTTCAGGCTGCAAGACATAACCACTTGATGTGGTTAGCGTACCTTCTTCATTTCTTGAGAAAGAACCATTACGCGTATAGCCAATCCGATTATCCGGCATTAGGACTTGAAAGAAGCCCGAACCTTCAACGGCCATATCAAGCGCGTTATCGGTCATGACCAAGCTACCTTGCGAGTGCATTTTTTCGGTATTAACGACCCGTGTACCTGTACCAATCGCAAAGGATGAAGTTAGGTTTGTTTCGGCCGAAGTCTGGTCACCAGCATAGCGGCGAACCTGATAAAGAAGGGATTCGAAGTTTGCGCGATCTTTTTTAAAACCAGCCGTGTTAACGTTGGCTAGGTTGTTTGCGATGACCTGCATTCTAGTTTGTTGTGCATTAAGTCCACTTTTCGCGACGTGCATTGCGCTGGCTGTCATCTTCTTCTCCTATAAACTTGGTGTCTATAAGATAAATAGCAAGCTCCATGCCAAGTGCTGTTTTACGTCGAAAAATCGCAAACAAATAGTGAATTATTGTTATAATTTTATCTAAGCAGGCCTAGAAGTAGTATCTGGCATGGCGTTTAGTGACTAAATCTAGTTTGGCATCCGCATTAAGCTGGCACTGGCCTCGTCTATATCTCGGGCCATGCTGATCATCTTAATATTTAGCTCGTAACCGCGTTGACGATTGAGTGAATCGACTAATTCATCGACGGCGTTGACGTTACTGCTTTCCAAATAGCCTTGGGCGAAACGCGCTATACCATCTGGTGGTGGCAACGTGCCATCCAGGTTACGAATATGGCCGTCACCATGCTTCTTAACTGTACCATCTTCAGCTTGCGCAGACGCAACCTGACCAATGTTTTCGGTTACGCCTGGCTCACCAACGAGCGGCTCAATAAATATCTGCCCTTCTTCGTTGATAAGTAGCTTACGATAAGGTGGGATTTCGATAGGATCCATTCCGGCATCGAGAATTTTTGAACCCGCGCCATCAACTAAAGACCCATCGGCATCAACCCGAAAATCGCCACGACGAGACAAAGCCGGATCGCCTTTTTTCGGTTGGACCACAAAATAGCCCTCACCCGTAATCGCCAAGTCCGTTGGTTGCTGGGTATATTCGAACTGCCCAGCTTCCGACGAAAACCTGTTTTTACCCTCACGCATAGCAAAACTACGTGTTTCAAATTGGTTCATCGTCTCCATAAAACTCGAGCCCACGGCCTTTGGCTCTAGGTCACGACGAAAACCAGGAACGGAGCTGTTAGCAAGGTTATTTGAACGGATCACGTTATCCTCTTGGGCGAACTTGATCGAGTTCAAAGCTGTAAAAATTAACCTATCCATTTTATGCTCCGGTTCCGTGTTTCAATTACATACGGATGTTAATGATAGTCTGGGTCAAGGTGGTCGTCGTCTCAATGGCCTTCGCAGATGCCTGGAAGTTACGTTGAGCCGTAATCAAATTGACCAATTCCTCAGTAATATCAACATTGGAGCGCTCTAGCGAACCAGACAAGATATTACCATAACCCTCAGCACCCGCCTCACCCACTTGTGGTGCACCGGAAACAGCTGTTTCAACATAAGTCGCGTTACCAATCTGCTTCAAACCATTTTGGTTGTTAAAGTTGGCAACGACGATCTTACCAAGTGGATTATTCTGACCATTTGTGTAGTTGGCGCGGATTGTACCCGAGGCATCAATCTCCAAACCATCCAAACGACCAGATGTAAAACCATCCTGCTCAACAGATAGAACCGAGAACGGTTGTGCAAACTGTGTCGACGATCCGAAATCCATATCCAATGAAATTGAGAAGCCTTCTTCCTGCTTTTCATAATGAACCATGTTCTTTGGGCTTAATAATTTACCCGTTTTATCAAAGGTTAACTCGCCTTCATCAATATATAGTGGGAAGTAGCCTTCCACTAAGTTTGCTGGCGGGCTCTCGACAACATTACCATCGGCATCAGCATAAAGCGCCACACCTTCGGCGTTTGTTGCTTGCACGAGGTTGTAAATTTCGGGAACCGAGCCAACACCCAAAGCCACATCATCAAGGCCCAGGCGCGCAGCACCTTTTACTTTGATGGTTGACGTATCGCCGGTTGTACCCGTTTCAAAATTAAACACGTTTTGATCTGAATCGTAGCTAACTGTAACACCACCAACCACGCTTCCGGTAAGTGGGTCACGGATTTGGTTAATGCGTTCTTCGAGAGCCGCTGCGAGCGTCGAACCAACATAGTTACCCGTTGGGACCTCAACAATACCGTTAATACCATTCACTGAAACGTTAAATACGTTCTCGCCATTTTGCGAGGAGAGACGGAATACTTCGGTCAAAGGTTCATTGGCAACAGCGCCTTGTGCGCGGGCAGGTTCGGCTTGTAGACCACGACCATTCTCAAAAACAGCCTCTGTTTTAGATGCACCAACACCCATAAGTAAGTTGTCGCCGACACCAATAGCCCGGCTGTCTAGATCTGCCGCACTGTTAATGACTGAACCATCAACTGAGCTAATTGCGTAACGACCGACCTGAATATTCGATGACTTCTGGGTCTCGTCCACACCAATCGCACCGTCGCTGGATATAGATTCTCCAGTCGATCCGCTGGCGAATGTAAATGTTTTGGTGTCTGAATTATAGCCGACCGTCATACCAAACCGCTTATCGTTCAGCTGAACTTCTTCACCATCGGCAACTAAGGATTCTGTATACAGCACTTCACCACCACGGATTAGCGATTCAATCGCGTCATCGCCAGACGGGATACCAAGATTATTGCTTTCTTCCGCATTGGTTGCACCGGACAGTCTGAATGAGTTAAAGTTACTATCCGTACCCGTACCTAAAACAGTCCTATCAACTGAAAAGGCAAGGCGTTGGTTAATTTCGTCATATTCGACCAAGATCGGTGGGCTTTTCTCGTCAACCCAATTGGTCTCCGTGAATGTAACGTCGCCATCAAATTCGTCCTGGAAACCAAGCATTTCAAGCGCGTCGATTTCGAAGCCATCATCATCTATCAACGTTAGAGTAGAGCCACCAACCGTGAACACACCTTCACCAACGGTGGTCACACCACCGATAGTTGTCGTACCTGCATTCTTGACATCCGTATTCGTATAATCATGCAGAGCTGCGGAACTCGTCTCGCGAATTACAATCTTTTGGCTATTAAAATTGACCGTAGCATCTTTATAAACATTCTCAGCGCCTTCAAAGAAAGCTTCCACGTCAGTAGCCAGAGAGTTAAGTACATAAACCTCATCACTCGAATCACTGAAACCTGTATCCGGCAATGACAGACCGGTAGTATCGATTTTAATGGTGCTATAAGCGCCCGTTCCGGCATCACCGTCGGCGGCCGTGGTCGTAACATCAAAAATAGTGAACTCGCGGCCATTGAGCAGGCTCTCACTCAAATCATTATCAAACACACCTGCCAAACGAATTGTCTCATTGGATGTGAAATTTCCAACTTCAGAAGTCGGAATATTAATGCTCAATGTGTTTTGAGCGGAATCATAAGTAACGGACTGCGAAATACCATCTGGCGTTTCAACCTGAGTACGTTGGTCGTAAACACTTAAGTTCGGGCGGCGACCATAAAACGAATACACAGCGAATTTATCTGTTGTCGTGACGTTATCGTTATCGTCTAACGTACGATGCTCTAATTCCAATATCTGTGTCTTCTGCAAAGTCTCGGTAACCGCCTCGCCGGAGGTGCGAGCAAACAACTTGCTGCTAACCCCAAGCTCTGCATTAATTGCTGTCTCAATACCGTCGTCATCAACCTCAACGGCTTGCTTGTTCAAAGCATCATTTAGACGAGCCTGGGAGTGAGCCAAGAATTGTTCAAGTGTAAAATCAGGTGACGCACCATCAACATCAACATCTGGAAGTTGCTCGGAAACAAAGCTTGACTGCAGCAAGTCAACAGAGATTTTATTGGTCAAACCAGTGGGAACGCCATCGGCATTTAACTTCAGCAAATCAATGGTTAAAGTATCATCAACATTCTGAACAACCTGAATTTTCCGGTCATCACCATAAGCCTCGTTAATAGCACGTTGGACTTCGGCAGATAATTCTTCCGCATTATATTTACCAGCACGAATGTCGATACTGACAGGTTGGTCACCATCATCAACATTCAGCAATAGGAAATCCTTACCCCAATAGACGGAGCCTTCATCGTTTCCGCCTTCGCGCGTCGATAAGAACTGCATCGGGTCCGTTACGATTTCAACAAGCTTGTTACCTTCTTCACCGAAGTCAAACGCTGTCTGCTCGCCGGTCAATTTAGCTGGCTGCGACGGTATACGCGACTGCAGGTCATCTAATTTATATAGCGGTGAGCCCTTACCTTCTAGGAAGTAGTTGTCATCGGGAACTTCGGTTGTCTGATTACCAAAGCGGTCAATAAATAATTGCTTTCCGCTGTCGTCAACTGCATTCACGAGATCCGGCTCAATAACTGTATCGTTGATCACCAAACGCGTATCAAATTTGTTTGTTGGATCATCGGCAGACGCATTCTGGGTCTTAATGAAATAAATCGTGGCAATAGTCGGGTTACCCAAGTCATCAAAGATCGTGATCGATGTTGAGTTGGTAAAACTATCCGAATTATTTGGATCAAAAGTATACCCATCGGCAAATTCCGATCTCTCCGGCACGACTTCAGCGTCAGCTGGCACGTTAACACCAAGCTCGATATTACTTGTCGCTTTCGGCTCACCTGACGTAACAGGAAGCTGCAAAGGCACAGCACTGGTTAAATCTTTGGCGGTCACCGAACCATCATCATTCACCGGATAAACAAGTAGATACTGGCCCGCACTATCAACAACATAACGGTCGTTGTTCACGTTCAATGAACCGTTCCGTGTGTAAACTGTTTGCGCAGATGTTAGGGATGGTTTCAAAGCAAAGAAACCCTGCCCAGAAACAGCAAGGTCAAGCGCATTCAAGGATGATACAATGTTACCTTGGGTGAACTGCTGCTTAATACCCTTCAAAATTGTACCCGAACCAATCGAAGACGACGAGTTCTGCAAAGGTGATGTCGCAAAAATGTCACCAAATTCAGCACGGCTTCTTTTAAAGCCTGTCGTACCAACGTTGGCGATGTTGTTCGAGGTTGCTGAAATATCTGCCTGGGAACCATTCAAACCTGTGAGGGCGGTATAAAACGACATCTAAAACTCCATTACTTGTATAATACTTTTAATCGGTGGTTTAATTCGGGTGACGAAATTCAAATCTTATTTACGGAAGGTCGTAATATCGTTGGCGGCTACTTCGCCATAATCACGTACATCCAAAGTCACACCCTTCACAGGGTCGCCCGTAGAGGCGGCCATAACTTGCGCGAAGACTGAAGAAGACACGGCTTTCATACCTTGTCCGCTATCGGCATAAGCATCGATGTTGACAAGCTGCTTCTTATCGCGAATGTGCTGCGGAATATCTTCCCATGAGAAACCGACTAAGCCGCGCGCTTGCCCACCCAACTGAAGAACCTCAAGAACTTCACCACTTTGATCGCTAAAGACGATATCGGTAGCCGTGGAACTATTTGGCAGGTCAACAATACCGTGGATGCCACCATCTTCATCAGGGCGTGCCATGTTGCCAGGAACAAGAACAGAGCTACCCAAGAGATTAGTTGCAGTTGCCATTCTAAACTCTGTCAACTGATCTGAAACAGTCTTCATAGTCTCACCCATCTCGGTAATACCGGTAACAGTTGAGAACTGAGCCATCTGCGCAATAAATTCAGCATTTTCCATCGGGGCAAATGGATCCTGGTTTTGCAGCTGCGTGGTCATAAGCTTCAGAAAATCTTCTTGGCCAAGGCTATCTTTTTTCTTAGCGTCAGCATCATTCTTGTTAACGCCTAACTTATCTAAGATCGCGGTCAAACTTTGATTTTGATTTGTATCAATCGTGCTCATTTTCGTTCCCTATAACTTATTGGCCCATGTTAATTGTGCGCATCATCAGCGCACGCATTGTAGTGACGACTTCAATATTGTTTTGGTATTGCCGATTAGCATCCAGCATATCGACCATCTCTTCTTCCGGCTCAACCGCCGCAACATAGATAAAGCCTCTATCATCTGCTTTTGGATGATCTGGCATATGGATTTTCTCAGGCTCGCGGTCGATCTGAACAATAGAATTCGTATCAAGAGTAGACATGCCCGTTTTCTCTGCATCTGCGGCATATTTCGTTTCAAACACAGGTCGTAACGCTCTGTAAGCTTCCTCGCGTGACGACGAGATGGACTGCGCATTGGCGAGATTACTTGCAATGGTATTCAAGCGCACCATTTGCGAAGCCATCGCCCGGCCAGCGATATCAAATACGTTATTAATGTTGTTCGAACTATTCATCATTCCCCTCGTATTGCAGATTTCAGGCCAGAAATGCGATTATTCAAAAAAGTTAATGAAGTCTGATAACGAATAACGTTTTCAGAGAACTCCATCTGCTCGACACCAAGCTCAACCGTGTTGCCATCAAAGCTCGGATTGAGGGACTGTCGATAACCCAAAGTGCCAGACCCTATCTCGCCCGTCGCAATATGTTGAGAATTGGTAGTTCGCAGTGGCCCCGCCCCGTCCACACGCCTGAGAGCATCACTAAATTCAAAATCACGTGCCTTAAAATGAGGCGTCGCAGCGTTGGCTATATTAGAGGCGAGAATATTGTTACGCTTCGAACGAAGCTCTAACGCGGAAGCATAAAAGTCTAAACTGTTGGCAATTTTTTGCATATTTTATCTTCCTTTCTCTCGCAACTTGTCCGCAAAACCGTCTAAAATAAGGTCTAGATCGCGGTACTGTTGGCCTCTAAAATTTAACGGATCCACCTAGGGATTGGTCTGAAAATTGCAATTAAGATGCCAACTGGAGAACGGAGAAATAAAAGATGGATTTGATGGATAAATTTAAGCCGCTCGGTGAGCGAACGAATAAAATTCACCACCTGCCACCTGCTGTTGTGGAGTTGCGAGACCGGATTATCGAGAAATTCAAGGATGAACCTCTGTCTGAGATCGCTGACTTTGTACAAAAAGTTCTGGCCACAGAAAATAACCAGGTCAATCGCCTCGCGGCGCTAGCCGCTCGTGTCTACATAATTCGTCATTATGTTAATCAGTTCTCGCCATCAGAAGCTGTCAACAATGCGTTATCATTGGACGTATCTGACGTGGCTAGCGAGCCAGATTTAGTACCTTTTGAAATTGAGGACCCTACTGACGGTATCCCACTGCCGGGAATGCGACGCGTTCGAATTATCGAAGACAGTAAAGTCCACAGCGTATTATTTCCGGCTGGGGTCGTTGTTGATGTAACAAAAGCGGACGCCGCCCGGTTATCCGACGTTAATAAGGCTGTTTATGTCTCGTTACTTACTGGAGAGCCAATTGGCCCGGATGAAGATCCGGAAGCTCAATATTCTGACACGTCATCCGAAGCCGAAAATAATGACACTGAAGGCGAAGGCGTAATCGAAACGGTTGAACCTGCCGAGCCGGTCGCACCTGCCGAGCCGGTAGCGCAGGTAGCACCTGCCGAGCCTCTCGAACAAAAAGTTTCCGTTGACCCGGTAACCAATTCTCAAGACGCTTCTGATACTGACGAAACTTCAGAAACTTCAGAAACTGATGATCGTGCAGACGAACCGGTCATGATGACCGACGCAGAGGCCAAAAAGGCGGCTAGAGAAGCTAAAAAAGCTGCCAAAGAAGCCGCTGATGCGGCAAAAGAAAAGGCTAAGTATGATGAAGCCCTCGCCCAAATTGCCAAACTAGGCGACTTTGACGAAATGGATGATTTCGAAGAATAACTATAAATCAAAGATAAGGATGACGGGTAAGAATGTTCGGAGCGTAAACTATTTATTAAGTAAACTCGAATTAGATAAGCTCCAATTAAGTGACCTGAAACTGCCTATTACCCGTCGTTTATCTACAACGTTTTGCCCGCCCATTTATTTGCAACATATGAGGACAATCGTGCCCACAAAATGCCCAGCTAACCCATTAAATTCGCAAACGAGTTTACCTAGCACATCCCGAACGCGCTTCTCCGCCATCGCCATAATGACGGTCATTTGTTTGACGCTAACGGCTTGCGACGGATTTGTACGATTTCGCAGTGATACAATTGTTTGCGCTAAAAATGGGGCTGGTATCCAATCCATTAAAGTTCAAGAAAGATCCGGTAAAAAAGAGGTTTCTTTTCAACGCAGCAATCAGGTCTTCATTATGCGGCTGGAAAACAATTCTTCAGACCATCTGACAGCAATTTATAAAGACACTGAAATCGACATTGATATGCAGGCTGACGAGTTGGACATCAGCGCTCTGGTAGGCAATCAATATTTTCGGCTTAACTGCGCAAGCGAGACTAGCTTCTCCATGTAACGCCTAAGACTATTATTGCTATAGGGACCGAGAAGCTATCGGTATTTGGTTAGGCTTAATTAAATCAACGATCCAAAAGCTGTAATTCGCCTAATGGCTTGGTCCATGAAATTTTACAATAGCATCCGCCTGTTCAGCGGAGATGCCTGTTGCATCGACTAGCTCAGTTCGCTTAGCACCTCTGCGCGCCATTTCGATAGCTTTGGAAACCTGCTCCTGTTCGGAAACATTATCAGATAATCGGGAAATATCCGTCCGAAGCGCATCCACTTGTGCAGTGATCGAACCAAGATAAGGTTCAATAGAGCGCAAGATATCTTTGCCAATATCGACTGCTATTTGTGGATCATTTGAGACGTCCGCAGCTTCTGGCTGCTCGGCCAAGGCCAATTGTAAAGACTGTAATCGCTTACCAAGTTGTTCATTCTGCCAATGTAGGTCAGCAATAACAATTTTTAGCAAACGTCTTTGCTGAAACAACGTCACGAAAGCGAACGCAGATGTAAGGATAGTGATCAGCAGAACAATTAGAGGTAAACCACTAGCGGAGGCATAAAAAGTAAAAAAATCTTTGGTTGTCTCAGACATCTAACCACCTCATTCGGCTATAAAATTATAGCTCAATCTAGCCCTCAACGAGCTTTTTATTTAACTGTTCGACCCAACGTAACCTCGCATCGGTTTTTGCCTGCAACTCATCAAGTTTAATAAGAAGCGACTTCAGCTCGGTTTTTTGATCGTCAGAAACAGTAATGACTGTATTTTGAAGCGTAGTCCAGTTTTGTGCAAGGAATTCTTCAATATCCAACATAGCGTCAGATAATTTAGCCGGTTCCGAAACGCAATTATTGGCTCGTTCCAATTTCAATTGGAACGAGACCACAAAATTCTCAAAGGCTTCCGTATCGTTCATAACAATCCCTCAACGGGATACTATGATTTTAGGTCCCGGAAAGCGTCCATAAGTGCGTCAGACACTCGGTCTAGGTTAACGGGATATTCGCCTTTTGCAATCGCATTTTTTATGTTGTTTACTGCCTCAAGATTGATCGGTGGCTGTGAAGCCAAATCTTTAATCACGGACTGCTTTAACTCAACACTAGATGCTGCACTTGTTGCGGCAGAATTTACTGCAGGGCTGACCGAACCACCTGTATGCGGCTTGTTGGGACGCACTTGTTGCGGGTCCATCCGGCTAACCATATTTTTTACTGTATCGACCATAATTATTTCTCCTACGTATACTTAACGACCTAATTGGATCCTATTTTAGGTAGTACAGTAACTTTTTTTGCAGAATTCACATAAGCCTGAATAATATCTCCACTGATATTATTTTGGACCTGTATCAATTCGCCATAACGCCCATTTTTCAATGCCTTACCAGCGGTAACAACCATAATTCCAGAGTGATTATGTTCAATCATCACACTCTGATTTTCTTCAATTATCCAGTTAGGCTGCAAATAACGTGCCTGAACTGGCATCCCTGTGTTTACGGAATGCTTCAAACGCCGACCTATCACCTGATCTAGACGCGCAAATCCAGAAACGGCTTTACGTGATGAAACGGTTTTTAACTCCACGTCTGATGGAGAAATTATGTCGCCCGCCTGCAGGCTAGTCAACAAAACAGCTCGCTCATATTGTTTTTTATTCGCAGGGATAGCCAACGTATTTAGATTGTCGTCCCCGCTTATGCTTCCCGCGTCAACCGATAGGCGCAACGGGCGCGAGTAAGTCCGAACAACAAGTTCCCATGACTCGGGCGAAGCGCAGCTTACTTCAACGGTTTTCCAACCGCTAAACTTTGATGAAACGCTTAGCGGACCCAAGCAAGCATAATAATTTTTGTCCGCTGGCAACTTTACATCTGCTTCAAGCTGCTCTTCAGCTAAGCGCTGTGACACGGCCTCACGAATTTCAGAGCCTAAAACTATTCTCTCGGCAATTTCTGCTGTCGCCTCGGCACTAAGACCTAATGAAACACTATGCTCCGTATCCTTACTAAACCCCAATGGCGACGCCAATGAGGATGGCAATGAGGATGGCGCATTAGCCCAAGCACTCGATGCGGCAAAGGCAAAAACACCAAGGCAAAACGTGAAAAGTGATTGGGTATTAAAAACCATGGAAATATATCTGCTCTTGTACTGGTGATGAGTTGCCTGAGTAACCGGCTTTCGCACTATTGGTTTTACCTAATATCATCGCTTGAATTTCATTCACTGACGGCAGGTGGAGCGTTTTCCCGGCATATAGGAAGTTAGGGTTCGCGCGCACGAAAGCGTGAGAATTTTTGCGAACAATCGCTAGCTGAAGAAATTTCTTATCAATCCCAGCGTCGGCATAATACCGGTTCATAATTATATGTAGGCTCTCGTTAAGCGCCACCTTGTGCTTGGCAGAATAATCTAGGTCTTGCATGAACGCATTGCCCTCAACCATATCGCCAGATGTCGTGCCACCCGAATAAGAGTGCGACGGCTCCAGAACAATAAGAGGTTGTGCGCCAACGGGCAATAGAGACGCAACCAGCAGAGCTGACGAACCAATAACCTTGCGCAAAATACTTAAATACATTAGCGAGCCTCCAAAAATCTTACGTTTTGTTTAGTGAAACCATCCAAATCTTTAGATGCATTTAGCGGTTCAACATAAACTTTACTTGTCTCAAGCGAAACAATACGAAGTACAGTCCAAGGCTGATCACCCGCAGACAAAATAGCTAACTGACCTGCATTCAAGCCATGGCGACGCCCCAAATCAACAAGATAACGGCCGCGCTCATAGCGCAAGGCACCTTGCAAAGGCTCGCACGATAGAACGTCGACATTATCGCGTACAAAAATATTGATATTCTCTGTAAGCTCGTTCAACACTGTTCCGCGATCGGGCCGCGTCATCATATTCACCGGCTCAAGGAAACTGTCGACACCTGTAAAAATCTCCTGCTGCAAAGCACTCGCCGATAATAGTCGATAGGATCCGCCTTCATATATTTTGAACTCAAGCCTCATTTGAACCCGATTTACATCAACGAGCGCAAACTTTCTGTCCTTCTTCATCGACAAGTGGATCGACGGGACAATAGCAAAGTCTCCGACCTTGACTTCATTGCCACTGATAAGGGAGTTGTAATCCATCTGGACGCCCGCGCCTTCAAAGGCAGCTACATCCAATTTTTGCGACATCGTCGTTCGGACCCTAACCTTGTCACTGGCCTTGAGTTCTCCGACTATTTTAAGCAAAGCTTGTTGGGCAGTGTTTAAGGCCCATGCCGGGACGCCAGAGCCAACAGTCAACTCAGGGGCAAATACTTTCACATTGCGGGCAATGCCAGAGCCACAATTAGGCTGGTTTGGGTTTCCGGCGACGGCATCAATAATGACTTCATAATGTGTGTCTTTTTGACCCTCGGAAACAATCTTATAATCAAGAATGTCGGATGCAGGGCGAACTAAAATTTCCTCGGTAAGCGACGTCTGCCGATCAACCGAAGAGTATCCATCGATCTGGGCAGAACCTTGCAGCGCGGCAAAATAAAGCGCTTCTGCAATCGCAATTCTGCGGGTTTCTTCCAGGGATTGCCCTGGTTGAACCACAACCCGCCCTGTCGCCCGTATCGTTTCTAACGGCTCAACGGGTGGGTATTCAGCTGGAGAGAGTGCCGAAAAAGCAGCCAATTCATCTATAGATCCATCGGCCACGAAATCAGCCGCCGAAACCGGTGTAAGGGTTGAGCCTGCGATAGTCACAGTCGCCCAAACCGCAATCGTCCCGAGCGTCGAAACGATCGGGCGAAGGCGACAAAAAGATGGATCAAAACTCGGCATTCTATTCCTGCATATTCTAAGTAGTCTGATCAAACTCGAACATCTCAACTCAAATGTTCAAACGGGTTTGATTAGCTATAATTTCTGGCGTTGGAGATCAGCGTCGCAACCATTTCCTGATCAATCTCGATCACGATCTCATACGTGTCTGAACCTGTCGGGTTAATCCGCACGGTGCGAGCACCACGAATTAGGCCGGTTACCACACCGCGGAACGTATCATTTTGCACCATCAGATCAACAACGGTCGTGTTACTATCAACCTTAAGCCCATGAATTTGCTCAGCTAAATCACGCATGGCTGTCATGCGAGCTGCACGAATTGCCATCAGGCGACGCTGGGCATCTGACTTACCTGGTTGCGTGGACACAACCGCATAACCAACCGCCGTAAGGGTACTGATACGAGCCACTTGGATATCTGATTGACCGGAGCCAATGGTCATGCCGCAACCAGCTAGAACACCAGTGATGGCTAGAATTGTTAGGGAACGCTTAATCGATTTGTACATGTCTATCTCCGAAAGTGGGAAAGCTAATTTCACCAGTTCATTGCATTTTCTATGCCATCCGTGACTTGAGCTTCGTCAGATCGATGCTAAACCAAGATGGCTGCCGAACCCTTCCCTTGTTAGTTGAACAGGGCGGGTCAGAAATAGAGACGCACAGATAGAGACGCACAGTCAGAGGAACTAGTTAGAGCTAAATAGTTAGAGCCTGAAAAACACAGCTTAAAATATGGAGCTCAAATAATAGAGCTCAAATAATAGAGCCAGGCTCAAAACAATAAAAGGCGAGAAATATATAATTTTGCGGGGCCCAACCCCTGTTTGGCACGACTTTTGCCTCTATTACCGTATAACGACGCTCGTTAGCGGGCATAAACCAAGGCGAATTGATAGATACCATGACCAATGTAATCCAAGTTCCGTGCCAAATTTTGTCTAATTTTCAGACAGTTGAAAAGATATTTATGTCGGCACCTACAGTACAAACCTACCCAACAGCTAGTGGTATCGATTGCTTCAAGGCTGGCTTCAGCCAAATTATTGACGGGGAAATTTAGTCATGGAAATGACATTACGTAGACTCGGTATCACAGACGGCGCCTCATTTTTGACAAGCTCCGCCTTACCAATCGGTATTCTAGCTGTCATTGCGATGATGGTATTGCCGCTTCCATTGATTTTGTTGGACATCTTTTTTGTCACCAATATCCTTCTATCCCTGCTCATCTTGATGGTTGCTGTGAATACGTATCGCCCATTGGATTTCTCAAGTTTTCCGTCTGTACTATTGATCGCCACTATTCTTCGCCTCGCCCTGAACGTTGCTTCAACGCGTATCGTTCTTGGTCAGGGCAATGAAGGAACAGATGCCGCCGGTCAGGTTATTGAAGCCTTTGGTAACTTTGTTATCGCGGGTAATTACGCGGTCGGAATTTTCGTCTTTATCATTCTTACAATTATCAACCTTCTGGTTATAACGAAGGGTGCCGGTAGGGTCTCAGAAGTTTCAGCTCGTTTCACATTGGATGCGATGCCTGGTAAACAGATGGCTATTGACGCTGACCTGAATGCTGGTGTCCTAACAAATGAAGAAGCAACCATTCGTCGCGCCGACATATCCAGTGAAGCAGATTTCTACGGTGCCATGGATGGTGCTTCCAAATTTGTTAAAGGCGACGCGATTGCTTCTATTCTAATTCTAGCAATCAACATTGTCGGCGGGCTTATCATTGGTCTCGTTCAACACAATATGGCCATTGATGCAGCTGCAGAAAATTACGTTCTGTTGTCAATCGGCGACGGCTTGGTTGCTCAGATCCCTTCCCTACTGCTTGCAATCTCAACTGCGATCATCGTTACTCGGGTTTCATCCACACAGAACATGGCCGAGCATATCGGTAAACAGTTCAGCCTATCGCGCGCATGGATCCCAACATCGGGCGTTATGATGCTAATTGGTTTTGTTCCAGGAATGCCAAATATTCTTTTCCTAGGCGCGGCAGGTATTGCCATTGCCGCAACAATATTTATTCGAAAAAATGAGAATAATGATGTTATTGCGGAAGAAGAAACCGCAATGGTCGAAGAAGCTGGCCAAGATAAATCTAACGAAATTACATTATCGGAAGTTGCTGATAACGCGCCTATCTCAATCCAGCTAGGATATGGGCTGGTTGAAATGGTTGACGAAAGCTCTGGCGGCCCATTGGTAAATCGAATTACGGGTATTCGTCGTCAAGTTTCAAAAGCCCTTGGATTTGTCCTTCCGACTGTTCGTATTCGCGATGATCTATCTTTACAGGCCAATCAATACCGCATCCGTATCGGCCAAACTATTGTTGGTGAGGACCAGGTTTATCCAGATCGTAAACTGGCCATTCCGGGTGAAAAAAGTTCAGTTAAATTATCTGGCATTGATGTGCGCGACCCTTCTTTTGGTATGGAAGCAATCTGGATTAAAACGTCGCAAGAAGCTGAAGCCGAGGCTAACGGATATGTCGTTGTTGCTGCGGAATCGGTTCTTGCAACTCACATCAGTCAGGTCCTGCACAAATATGCGAATGAACTTATTGGCCAAGACGATGTCCAGTCGCTGCTCGATAATTTAGGCGAGACCGCGCCGAACCTAGTTCAGTCAGTTGTGCCTAAGCTCGTTCCGTTACATGATCTTACGGCCATTCTTAGAACTCTATTGAAAGAGCGTGTCCCTGTTAGTGACCTGCGCCGGATTTTGGAAAGTTTGTCTTTGATGGCCGGGCGCAATATGAGCGTTCGGGATATGGCGGAAGCTTTACGCCCTAAGTTAGCCGGACTGTTAATTCAACAAGTTGCCGAATTAAATCAATCACTTCCGGTTATTACGCTGGACGGTGAGCTTGAGCATCTTTTGATCAATATGGCCCGTCAGAATAACGAACAAGAGATCATTCTTGACGCAAAACTACTTACAACATTGATCAAAAGCATTAGTGAAACGAGTGAGAAATTAACGGCAGAAGGCCGCCAAGCTGTGCTCGTTGTTTCGCCTGCCATCCGTAGATCGTTCTCAGAAATTGTGCGCCAACATATCGAAGACATGCTGGTCCTATCTTTTGCAGAACTACCTGATAACCGAAAAGTCGATGTCGTCGCCACAATTGGCAACAACGTACCAAGCTAAGACTACTGAATTTCATCTTTATTGAATTTCGAACACAAGGAATAATACTATGCCGCAGCTAACCGTAACAGCCGAAGATACATCCTCAGCAATGGATGAAATCGTCAACAAGCTTGGCGAAGATGCCCTCATTATTTCGACCCGAAAAGTCGGTAATAAGTATGAGGTCAGCGCGACAAATGATACGGCTCCGAAGACAGCTCGTCGCCGCCCTCGCCCAGCTGATGCGCCCGCGGAAACCTTCATGGATGTGTTCACGAATGCCGATACCGATCTTAGCGTTGGCGGCACTAGCCATCCAGACAGGTTATCGAAAGCGGATCCCGTATTGGAAACAATGCTGGAAACAATCGCTCCCGAAGCACCGAGTGCTAAGTTAGACCGAGGTGCATCGCTGAACATGGACACACCCTCAGACTATAATTCAGCGGATGGTAATATCGGCGCCGATAAAAAATATCGGCGTAAGAAACCGAGCGTCATGGACGCTCTATTTGAAGAACCTCGCTCGATCAGCATGGTCGGAATGTCAGATCAGATAGATCTACTCAGCGCCCAAATTGCTGGCCTGCGTGACGGACTGAATGGCATGATCTTAACTGAGGAAAGCATGATAAATCATCGCCTTGGCATGAACCTTCCGCTTCAACTTCGCCAGTCTGGCTTTTCTGAAAAAACCATCCGGAAGTTCTCCCCTGCCTTTGTCGGCAAGACTTTGGACGAAGGGCGCATCGAGTTCATGCGCGCCATCGCACATTCGATTTCTGATTTTGAATCCAGCTCGCTCGCACAAAGCAAAGTAATTTTTGTAACGGGTGGTCGCGGCAGTGGCAAAACAAGTTTTGCGGGCAAACTTGCGGCACATATTCTTGAAACCTTCCCCAATGAACCCATTGCCCTTGGCGAATTTGGTGGCGCCAACCCATCAGCAAATTCGAATTTGCGCAATCAAGCCCGACTGCTAAACCTTCCCATAAATAAAGTCTCGACGGGCGATCTGGACGTCACGATTGGCGCCTTGCGCGGAAGAATTATTGTCGACTGTGATGGTGACGCCGCGGAAACCAAAGAGCTAATAGACGCGACCATCAGCCTATATGGCGAAGGCGCAACGTCAGTATTCTTGACTTTACCGGGAACGAGTAACGCGAAGACTATACAAAAGCAGTATAATGCCGTGAGCGATACTGGCGCAGTAATTGCATTAACCCAGTTAGATGAGTGTGAAGTCTCAGCATGCGAATTCTCGGTCTTAGCAGAATTAGAAGCTAAAATAGCTTTTTTAACTGCATCCAGATCGCTAATAGACACGTTAGTTATTGCTAGTGCGGGCCCAATAGAGCAGTATTTGATAGAGAACTGCTAAACTGGATTTGTTTGAATATTTTTATTTTGTAAGTTTTATTTGTAGACGAAGAGTGAATAATTAGATGACCATGTCCATTACAATCGCGAGCGGAAAAGGCGGCGTCGGCAAAACCAGTATATCCGTAAACCTCGCCCTCGCGCTGCGCCAAACAGGCGCTAAAGTATGCCTGTTAGATACAGACTTCGGCCTAGCGAATGCGCATATCATGCTTGGAATTAATCCCAAGCAAAGCATTGCAGATGTTATAAACGGCACGGCTACATTGCCAGAAATTCGCTGTAAAGCGCCGCTAGACCTTAACTTTATCTCTGGAGGCAGTGGCTTAAACGACCTCCTCAACATTGATAATAAGACGCGCTATCAGATCATTCAGGCCACCGAGCAATTGGCCGACGACACAGACATTTTATTGGTCGACGCCCCTGCTGGCGCTGCTGATAGTGCGATTGCTTTTGTTGCCGCATCTGAAAAGCCAACCATCGTCCTAGTCGGTGAGCCAACTAGTTTTATGGATGCTTATGCACTAATCAAAGCCGCCAACATCGAAGCTGGTGTGGAAGCCTTTTCAATCATTGTAAATATGGCAAATGGCGAAGCAGAGGCCCTAAAACATTTTAATAGGTTCCAAGAAATTACATCTCGTTTTTTAAATGTAAAATTGCAACTCGCAGGTTATTTGCCTTACTCGCAAGCCATCCGGCAATCCATCGTAAACAGAACACCAATAATGGCGTCGCGGCCGGATAGTCGCGAAGCCATGGCGTTCCAGAAAATTGCCAAGTCCTTAATCAGTGCGCCCGTTAATCAAATACGCGGCCTGCAATTCCTAGATAGAAGGACTGAAAGCAAAGCTTCATGATGACACGCGCACAATACCCTGAACAAATGCCTGATGTAGAGGGATTGATTACCAGCCATCTGGCGCTGGTAAAGAAAATTGCTTGGCATACGTTTGGGCGGGTGCGCTCCTCTATTGAGATTGAAGACCTAGTGCAAATTGGCTATTTTGGCCTGATCACCGCAGCTCAAAAATATACCCCGCAAGAGGGTGCTTCTTTTGCAAGTTATGCGAGTTTGCGCATCCGTGGCGCAATGATGGATCATTTACGAAAAAACTCAAACCTCTGCCGCTCGACCATTCAAGTTCGGCAAAAATATAATAAGATTGAACGAGGCCTTTCCCAAGAATTAGGTCGGGAGCCGTTGCCCGAAGAAATAGCCAAGGCTATGGAAATGTCAGTGAGCGAATGGCAAGACTGGGAAGCCGCTTTTGCGGCCAATACCCATGAATCGCTAGATAGCGTTTATGATGATTATTCACTTTGGTTTGCCAGCAGCAATAAAACGCCCGAAGACAATATATCCGAAGGCGATTTGCAAAAACTTCTCAAGAGCGCTTTGATGACCCTTCCAGAACGCGAAGCCCTCGTTATCCAATTATTCTACGTAGAAGAATTAAACGTTTACGAGATTGCCGAAATTCTTGAGGTATCGACGGGACGCATATCGCAAATTAAAAAGTCAGCTGTTACGCATCTTCGAACTTGCATCGAGGCCGCTCAACAAGACGACGAATAATCCAGAGATGATCCACAATGCGCGATAGCCTATCCATTCAGTCCATTCAGTCCATTCAAATGTCCATAAATTCTGCAGAGCTTCATATGATCGGCTTTCGCAGTCAGTATGAAATACACCTCAATTGTGGGCTCGTTAATATTGCACGTGGCAGCAGCAGCACAACCATTCGCCGGGGCAGAGCCGACGACATCTCATTTTTAGGAAATGTGTTTATTCCCATCGAACGCCCCGTCATGCAAACAGAGATTACTTTGCCATCTATTCAATTCGACCAAATTAAGTCTGAGCTCAGCCTTCATAGCTCGCGTTCAGCGATGCTGATAGCGATGCTCGAGGAGCCGTTAACCGTTACTCTGGAGGGCGATCTTCAGATACAGGCCGATCAACATTGTAAAATCGTTGATCTATCTTGGGTGTTTCCACTTGGTTAAATTTAGGCGGGGTTAAATTTAGGCGGGGTTAGATTTAGGCGCAGTTAGAACCGCTATTGAGCGGGTTATTAGATACAAAAAATGGCGCTAGCAGCACCATTCTCGCAAGAGCGTTTAGCTCTCTAGACATTTAAGCTGATTTAATTGATTAGCCAATAAGACGCTTAACCATATCCGATTCAGTCTGCATCAATCGTGACGCGCCGTTAAATGACTGCTGTGCTCGAACCAGAAAGTTCATCTCCGTCGTCATATCAACATTAGACATTTCCAAAGCACCAGCCTGAAAAGACCCAGCGCCGTTGACGAGAGCCAGACCGACACGCGCTTTACCTGACGCATCCGTTTCTGTGAAGAGATTGCGACCCTCGGACTTCAACTTAGTAACATCACTGAATTGCGCTAAACCTAGCTTGGCAATGTCAGTGCTCAACTCGTTACCATAAGAGGCCTTGATAGTTCCATCCGGAAGCACTTCAACTTCAGATAACTGAGCACGCGTACCATCATCCTTCAACGTGGTGAAGGGAATTTGAATTGGGTTCCGCCTATCATCCAGATATTGAGATCCGTCTGATGTAACCAAGTTACCATCAACATTTAGGGTGATGGCACCGTCACGCGTATATTTTTGCAACGATCCGCGTTCGGGATGCTGAACAACAAACATACCAGGGCCGTTAACGGCGACGTCTAAAGCACCACCTGTTTCTTTGAAAGCACCCTGACCATGTTGACGGCGCGGATCTAGCAACCTTGTGCCAAGGCCCAAATTCTTACCGCCCGAACGCTCGGTGGACGGCATATAGATGTCGCTAAACTCAGTTTGACTGCGTTTGAAGCCAACTGAGCCCGCATTGGCAATATTGTTCGTGAGAACTGAAATTTCTTGCATAGATGCATTTATGCCAGATCGAATGATGGGTAGCATGGATTTCTCCTATAATTATGAAGGTAGTTATCCAATTATCGTGCCAGTTAGGTGAATATTTAGGTTTTTGCTATAAATATTTGCAAGATAGGTTTTTCTGCTTTTTGATTGCGCATTATGTATGCAATAAAAAGGCCTAAACGATTAGTAAATATTCTTGCGGAGAGTAAAATGTCGGAATCCAAATCAAGAGCTCTGGTACCTTTTGGCAAGAAGTTGCCGGCGAAGAGCAAAAAAGCAGATGCTAAAAGCACCGATGACAAAGCCCGCAGTCGTCGTGGAAACAGCAGTGCTCTGAACTTGGTTGATAGCGAAACCTTCATGATAAACCGTGAGCAAGTGAAAAAACTGTTACCTGATATTCTTGGTAAGGTTCTCGCTCGAATTTGGATCGACAAGGATTTCCTCGAGGAGTTCTCGAATGACCCAGAACAGACACTTGCAAATAATGGCGTTCATTTGCCTGAGATCATGTCGATTGAGTTTCAAAAATCGCAATCCGACCGTCCTCGCATCGTAGTTTATGAACAGCAACCTGGTTCCAAGTTCAAAATGCGTGTGCTGTATCTTCAACTTATCATGATGGCAGGAAGATAGGTCATGAGGCCCTTTCACATATCAACCGGCCACCCTATTCGCCCGACTGCAATGGCGCATAAAGCAGTTTTCGTTAGCGCCTTGGTTTTGTTTTCAGCTTCATTCTTAGTCGCACCAAAAGCTGCCGAGCCGAGCGATACACCAGCCCTAACCGATACGAATGTTGATGCTGATTTAGAGGCTAATTTAGAGGCAGGTGCTGATGCGACGCTTGATGATGAAGCGCAAGACCCGACCTTTGATGAAGCTATCGAGCTTGTCCGTACCAAAGATTACAAAAAAGCAATTGATGCGTTTGAGCGGTTTGCCGAGATTTCCCAATATGACGCTCAGTATAATTTGGCACTGATGTTGAAAAAAGGTATTGGTCGTCCCCAAGATTATGCAACGGCATTGAAATGGAGCTGGTTAGCCCAACTCGGTGGACTGAAAAAAGCTGAGTACCTAACCGAAAGCTTAATCGATCTTTTGCCCGAAGAAGCCGTCATCGATATCAAAGGTCAGGTAGGTCAGCGACTTAAGCGGCAGGCCGAAACCGGAGATGCTGAAGCCATTATGCAATACGCGCATTTCAGCAAAGAAATTGCTGAGCCGATCGACCTAGAGGAAGCTTATACATGGTTTTCAATAGCCAGCGCCATGCAAATCAAGGGCGGCATTAAAAAGCGAAATGAAGTTGCCGAGGATCTCGACCCGGCCCTTTTGTTGGAGCTCCAGGAAGATTCGAAGGCGATTTATCAATCAATACAAATCAAACTATCGCCCCCACCTCCACCACCCGTCGAAATAGGCGCATCGAGGGGTGGTTTCTCTAGCAAGTTTAGGGACATGAAAGATCAGAAAGCCAAGTGATCGAGGGTAAACGCCAATTGTATAAGTACAGCAAAAAGGGAGATTATCATGAAAGTTAAGGTTCATTGGATTATCGACGGAATTGCCGAATTAGACGCTGACAGTCTCGAAGCCGCTGAGCGACTGGTAAATGCCGAGCTAACAGAGTTTGTAAAAGAAAATTCAACCATACCGGCCAGGTTGGGAATTAACGCAGTTCAAGGAAAAGCTTACTTACCTGGTTCCGCGGAAGATATCGCCAAAAGCGATGGCCCGGATCGAAGTGAAGACGAAAGTCATGAGGAAAGCGAATGACCAGACACCTTACCACGACCGCTATATGCCTATCTCTAATTGTTTCGTTCATAGCACTTGGGCTAATGCCTAACACCTCGCATGCTGCGGGACGCACCTATAGCCCCAGCTCAGAGGTCGACCCACGCAGCCTAGTCGAAGTTTGCCGGTTCAAACGCCTCGATCGTACCGAAAAAGGCAATAACTGTATTTATCAAAGGCAGAGTGGCGGCAAAGATAAACTGTTGCCTGTAGATTTCAGCACGAAATGTCAGGCGCAGTTTATGTGTAAGAAACTAAAATAATAACAGGGGTCTGCGAGCTCTACAAACCGCGATACATGGCGAGCCACTCAGTAGTCGATAGAAAATAACTATCCGGCAAGTTAGGACGACTGCCGTTTCCATATTTGGCAGCCATAGCTTCACCGTGACGCTCAGCATCCCCTCCTTGCTTTTCGTCTTCTGCACCGTGTCTATGGTTCGCGTGATGGCGCCGGTCAGAATCCTTAGCAATTGTCATCATTTTCAATAATTCCATAACTATATTAACGACGAACGCAAAAAAGATTTAGCGGGTAATGAAACCCAGATATTGGCACGCAACTTGCTATGATAGGAGTGGAAGGGGAGTGATGTTCCGATCCCTCTCAGAAGCAACTAACCCAAGTGGTTACATTCTCTCCTCTTCCAAACTTTTGAGAGGATCATCGACGTTGCTAAATTCGAAACGCTAAACGCGAACGCTTATGAAGAAACGCAACTAAAATCGTGAGACAATTTGACCACCGTTTGCAACACTTTTTTTAGAA